>MDTA01195355.1_pt1 | contig 12650 bp, 10 predicted proteins | sample 811151 | NCBI WGS metagenome assembly MDTA01 (sample SAMN05326648, study PRJNA326480) | marine metagenome | isolation source: seawater | place: Indian Ocean: South | collected 2010
AGGCTGTAGATAAGTGATCTGAACAGCATGATCACTCAGGAAGGGGAATAGCGAGTCGGCTCGCTGTCTCACGGAGATGTTCATTGTTGGGTGAGGCACGCCATTGATTCGCGATGAGGTCTCTCGCTTCGACCTCTCGTCCCTGCGTCCACAAGAGTTCAATCAAATGCGCTGCCACCTCAGGATCTGGGTATTGCTTGTAAGCTTCCTTGAGTAAGAGTTCCGCTTGGCGGTCCTTACCCAGTTTGAAGTAAACCCATCCAAGACTATCGATGATGGCCGGATTGCGCGGATCTTTGGAAATGGCCTCCTCTAGCAATCCCGCTGCCTCTTGAAAGCGATCAGTATTGTTCGTTAGCGCATAGCCGAGCGCATTCAACGCATTGGCGTCTCCCGGATTGAGGCTCAGTATTTGTCGGTAATCGGCTTCGGCCAGATCAAAAAAGCCTGCGCGCTCTCGAAAATTGGCTCTTGCGAAAAGAAGGCGGGTCGAGGTCGGGAAGGCACTGATACCCCGGCTGAGCACCGACTCAGCCTCAATGGATCCCAAGGTCTGCAGCGTTTCGGCATGTGATGCAAAATTAAGTTCAGCGCCGTCAGCGTGAACTTGCCGGTGCTCTTCAAAGAAGGCGTTGGCCGCTCCAATATCACCCTGTGATACTAAAATAGCGGCCGCTTCCTGAAGTGCTCTCCCATAATTTGTAGAGGGTCCAACTGCGCCAAGCGTCTTAAGAGCACCCGACACATCGTTAAGCTGAATCAGTGCCAGTGCTTTGAAGAACTGTGCGTCACTCTCGCGTTGCCCGAAGGAAAGTGCCCTATCAAGGTGAAGCAGGGCTGACGCTGAATCGGATAACTCGATATCCAGTACTGCCGCGCCTATCAGATGATCAACGGTTGCCGCTGGATCTGCGACCAACACATCAAATTGTGCTTTGGCCTCTGTCAGCTTCTTTTTGCCCAGTAAATAGCGCGCATATTGGTAGCGAAGTAAGCTGCTGCTTGTTACTTTAATGGCCTTTAGTAAGGGGTCGAATGCACTGGGATCATCAGCCTGCGAGAGAATTTCCGTCAGCAGCAGTGTCCCTCGCTCGTGAAATGCCTCGATGGTGAAAAGCTTATCCAGCTTGGTCATTGCAACATCGCTGTTTCCTTGACGCCACTCCAGTAATGCAATAGCAAATAAACTTCGAGCATCCTCGGGATAGTCTGATTCAAGCGCTTCTAGCAGGTTGCGCGTCGCAGTCTGAGTCTCGGGACTTTGGCCTCCATAGTTATTAAGCAGTGCAGCTGGGTTGATATCGGATCCGGAGTCGAATGCGCGTCTCGAGTAAGTTAATGCACGGGCGATATCATCGCGCTCTATGAGTACGGCTGCGGCAAGTGTGGCCGCGCTTCGATTGCTGGGATCCAGGTCGGATACGCGAACAGCCATTTCCAGCGTTGCATCAGGATTGCGAATGTATTGAGCGAGTTGAAGCGCGCGTCGAGCAATCGCCGGGTCAGGGATCGCCTGACTCGCCGCCATAAGGTGCATCAGCCCGGCATCCAGATTGCGCTCTCTGATGGCGAACTCTGCCTGAAGCAGTGTCGATAACTGTTCACCGGGTATATCAGCGTAAGGATGGCTGGGTTCTACCTTGGCCACTGTCGGTTCAACTTGTTCAGCCTCCAATGGGCCTTCGGCAAGATCCACGCTCGCGCAACCAGAGAGCGCTAGTGCCACGAGTCCAATGATGTAATGAAGTGATCGCATGGCGCGTATGATGACACACCCGACGAAATCGGCACACGCCCTCTTGAAACCCTATTTGTCTGGTATGATTCTCATGTGTGTAGATAGCGATTGACAGTTATGCCGTCAAACTTGGTTGTCATAGGGATAAATCACGACTCTGCGTCCGTAGCGGTGCGAGAGCGTGTGGCCTTTGCGCCTGAGTGTATGCCCGAGGCGATTTCCGAACTGATGGCGGAGACTCGCCTGAGCGAGGGTGTCATCCTGAGTACCTGCAATCGCACAGAAATCTACGGCTGGTTTGGGACCGAAGGTGAAGCGGCGCTGGCGGGTGATGAAGTTATCGCCTGGTTAGCCAAGTATCATGCGATTGCATTGGACGATCTCGCTACCTGTACGTATCGAAGTCACGGCATTGCGGGGCTTACTCACCTTGTTCGAGTTGCCGCGGGGCTTAATTCGATGGTCCTGGGTGAACCGCAAATTTTTGGTCAAATTAAATCGGCGTTTGCGGTATCGCAGGAGAGCGGTGGTATTGGCGATTCTTTGAGCAAGCTATTCCCCGAAGCCTTCAGACTCGCAAAACGCGTCCGAACCGATACGGCGATAGGGGAGAACCCGGTGTCAGTGGCTTACGCGGCTGTGGATCTCGCCGGGCGAATATTTTCAGACCTTTCAAATCGCAAGGCGTTACTACTTGGTGCAGGCGAAACTATCGAGTTAGTGGCTCGGCATCTGAATGAAGCGGGCTTGGGTAAGTTGATTGTGGCCAACCGGACACTTAAACGAGCAGAAACGCTGGCAGACCAGTTCGGCGCTGAGGCGATACTTCTTGCCGACGTCACTGAGCGGCTTCCAAGTGCCGATATTGTGATTAGCTCGACCGCAAGCCAACTCCCGATCTTGGGGAAGGGCGCAGTCGAGGAGGCGATCAAGGCGCGTCGTTACCGTCCGGCTCTATTGATCGACCTGGCCGTGCCTCGAGACATCGAGCCGCAGGTAGCTTCCCTGTCCGATGTTTATCTGTACACAGTTGATGATTTGCGTGACGTTGTCGAAGAGAACGTTCGACTGCGAAGCCATGAGGCCAACAAAGCCGACAAAATAGTCGAAGAGGGCGTGATCGAGGTTGAAGCCACCTGGTTGCAGCGTGCCTCGGCGGATGTCGTGAGGAATTATCGCGAATCCGCAATGGCCATTCAGCAGGCAGAACTTGAGCGCGCGTTGAAGGCACTAGAGAGCGGTAAATCACCGAAAGAGGTGATGACTCGATTATCGCGTGATCTCACCAACAAGCTTATCCACGCGCCGACAGCGGGTCTCAAGCAGATCGCAAAGGAAGGCGACCGTGTTAATGTATCGCGTGCAGCAGAGTTGCTCGGCGTGCCCGCATCCACCCCATCAGACGGCTCGTCAACCCTACAATAGTTCGATAAGGGCAGTTTATTGTGAAGACGTCGCTTGTTACCAAGCTCGAATCGCTATCTGATCGTCATGAAGAGGTGGCGGCTTTACTTGCGGACGCTGAGACTGCGTCAGACCCCAATAAGTTCCGAACTTTGTCACAGGAGTATGCGCAACTCGATGACGTGGTGAAGGTCTACGATGGGTATCGCCGGGCGAAGGATGATCTGGCTGAAGCACAGTTGATGCTCGAAGACAGTGACCCTGACGTGCGAGAGATGGCCGAAGAGGAAATTGGCGCTGCTGAGAGTCACATGAGCTCTGCTGAAGCTGAGCTGCAAGTGTTAATGCTGCCCAAGGACCCCAAAGACAAAAGTAATGTGTTTCTCGAGATTCGTGCGGGTACTGGCGGCGACGAAGCAGCTATTTTTTCCGGTGACTTGTTTCGCATGTATAGCCGCTATGCAGAGAGTAAGCGTTGGTCGGTTGAAGTTATCTCAGAACGCCCCGGCGAGCACGGTGGGTATAAGGAATTAATCACGCGGGTTGCCGGCGAGGCTGTGTACGCGCATCTCAAGTTCGAATCCGGCGCTCACCGAGTGCAACGTGTACCTGAGACAGAGTCTCAGGGTCGGATTCATACGTCGGCATGCACGGTCGCTGTGATGGCGGAACCTGACGAGGTAGAGGAAGTGGAAATTCGCAAAGAAGATTTGCGGGTCGATACCTACCGTTCTTCTGGCGCGGGCGGTCAGCACGTCAATACAACGGACTCGGCGGTTCGTTTGACACACATTCCCACGGGTATCGTGGTTGAGTGTCAAGATGAGCGCTCACAGCACAAAAACCGAGCGCGGGCGATGTCGCTATTACAAGCCAAACTGGCCTCGGTAAGTGAGCAACAGCTTGCCGCTGAGCAGGCGGAAGAGCGGCGAAACCTGGTGGGTACGGGCGATCGCTCGGACCGTATTCGAACTTACAACTACCCTCAGGGGCGCGTGACCGATCATCGGATTAACCTCACCTTGTACAAGCTGGATGAAGTGGTTGAGGGTGATCTGGATGCCGTGATCCAACCGTTGCGTCAGGAACATCAGGCAGACCTGCTTGCCGCCCTAGGCGAAGAGTGAAGGCCGTGGTGAGGTCTGTGGTGAATGCCATGGCGAGGACTACAGCAAGTTCTATAGTGACGCTTTTTGTGAAGCGCAACCCAAGCGGTACCAGCCAGTGAAGCTCATTCAATGAAAGTCAAAGAAGCCCTGCGTGCCTTTGGCACCGACTACCGCGATGCGGAGTTGCTGCTTCTGCACTCGCTAGGTAGGGACAATCGAAGCTGGCTGATTTCTCACGACCACGATGAGCTGCCGACAGATGTGATCAAGACGTTCTCTTCATTATCCGATGAGCGGCTTACAGGGACGCCCTTGGCGTACCTGTTGGGTCATCGAGAGTTTTGGTCGCTGAAACTTAAAGTCACGCGCGATGTGCTCATTCCTCGACCTGAGACGGAGTTGCTCGTGGAGTGGGCTGTGGAACTTGCGTCTCAATATGACCTGCAGTCAATGCTCGACCTGGGTACTGGAAGCGGAGCCATAGCGCTTGCAGTCAAGCACGACTTGCCTCATCTGACGGTAACCGCCAGCGATGTCAGTGGATCGGCATTGCGCGTTGCCCGAGAGAATGCGGAGGATTTAGGTCTACCCGTTGAGTTTGTTGAATCGAGTTGGTTTGGTGCTCTAGCGCATAGACGATGGGCTCTGATCGCATCAAACCCTCCTTATGTCGCGGCTGATGATGATTATCTAAAGGACGGGGATTTACGATTTGAGCCCAGCACAGCCCTGACCGACGGAGGAGATGGGCTGTCGTCGATTCGGGAGATAGCGTCCAACGCGCCTAATCACTTGGAGGCCGGTGGTTGGCTTTTGATCGAGCACGGTTATGATCAGGCAGCGGATGTCCGGTCGATCCTCGAACTGAATGGGTTTTCAAAGGTAAGCCTTCGGCATGATCTAGCCGGCCGGCCCCGAGTAACAGGAGGGTGTTGGCAATGTTGAATGACGAGTTGCTGGAGCGCTACTCGCGGCAAATTCTGCTGCCAGAAATCGATCTGGCGGGTCAGGAAAACATTCGGCGAGGCTCAGTGCTAGTCGTTGGCTGTGGCGGTTTAGGGTCAATGGTGGCTCTGTTCCTTGCGGGTGCGGGCGTAGGTAACTTGACCCTGGTCGATGCGGACAGCGTTGAACTGAGCAATCTCCATCGTCAGCTGGCCTTTCGCGAGAGCGATATTAATCAACCGAAAGCGCAGGCGCTTAAGAATCAGCTTTTGTCACTCAATTCAGAGATTACAGTGACTAGCGTTCTCCGGCGCTTTGGTGACAATCCCGAGTCCGATGCTGAGTTGCTCAATGATGTCGACATTGTGATCGATGCGACTGACACCCTCGCTTCGCGTCATGCGATTGAGCGTTTGACTCGTGACGCACAAAAGCCCTGGATAATGGGCGCGGCCACGCGGCTCCACGGGCAGGTTGCAACCTTTAGTCAGTCCAGAGCAGAGGGCTGTTACCAGTGTTTAGCACCAAACGAAGATGACAGCCGAGGCTATGACTGCCGTAACGAGGGCATTCTAGGTCCTGTTATCGGGGTTATCGCCGCCTGGCAGGCACAGGATGCGCTGATGTTTTTATCAGGCCAACCGCTTGAGTGGGGTGTCTTGCGCATCTACGACGCGATGCAGCAGCGAATCAACAGGCTTGCGGTAACGCCACGACAGGGGTGTCATACGTCGTAGTCAGGTGTGAAGTCGGTCGGAATCGGCTGGCGAAGTAACAAGACTAGACGCACGGCGATCATGACCGATGCCACTGCGACTCCCACGATGATCCCCACCCAAAAACCAGCGGCGCCATCATAAGCGTTGTCTGCATTCATGATGCCAAGGTAATAGCCGAGCGGAAGTGCTATCAGCCAGTAGGCAACCATACTGGCGATAAAGGGAAACCGTGTTTTCTTATAGGCTCGCATGGAGAAAGACCCCACGATTTGTACTGCGTCAATGATCACAAACAGCGCAGCAAAACTGAGCAGTCGAACTGCAAGTAACGAGATACCCTGAGAGTCGGAGTAAATCCCGACAATGGTGGTGGGGAACGACAGCAAGATAATCATGGTGGTGACGCTGATTACGCCAGAACACAGAATGCCCGCCTTTAAGGCCATGAAGACCCCCTGCTGATCCTGAGCTCCCAATGCATGCCCCATTCGGGTTGCCATTGAAGAGCCGATAGCGAGCATTGGAATGTAAAACATGTCCCAGACATTGAATGCGATCTGGTGCGCGCCAATTGCAACATCACCCAGCGACGAGACTAGGAGCGCAATGCCGGCGAAGACCGCAGTCTCGAGGAAGAACGTAGCACCCACAGGAGCGCCAATGGTTAATATCTCTTTAATCGTGGTTGGGTCAGGCGCCACCGGCCGTAGCGGCGGCATGTATTGTTGTAGCGACTTTTTGGTCAGTACGTAAAGCGTGATGATAAGGGCGGACAGCCACATTGAAATGGCCGTTGCTATGCCACAGCCTTGAGCACCCATGGCAGGGATGTCGCCAAAACCGAAGATGAACATGTAATTCAGCGGTATGTTGGCGATGAAACCAATGACCGATGCCACGGCAAATGGCGACGTGATTCCCACACCTTGCATGTGATAACGGAGGGCCATAAATATCCCAATCGCCGGGAAGCCAAACGCCACCATTTTGATGTATTCGCTGGATTTTTCCGCCGTTAACTCATCGATGCCGAGCCACGGTAAGCCGAGGTGGCTGTAATAGCACAGGGGTGCGACGATCAAACTGAGAAATACAGACACCCACAAGGTCTGCGGTAGATGGTCCCGAATGCGTTGTATTCGACCCGCACCAAAATCCTGCGCAATGATGGTGGAGGAGGCAAAGATGACCCCCAACACCACGAGGTAGAGTGGAAGCCAGATGTTAAACCCGATGGCAATGGCGGCGAGATCTTTGTCGCCGAATCGTGCAGCCATGATGGTATCTACAACACCGGTACCCATTTGTGCCGTTTGCGCAATCAGCAGCGGCCAGCCGATTCGCCAAAACTGGCTTAGCTCTGCTCGCAGTGTGGGGGTTGGATGATTCATGGTTGTCTCGCAGTTAGGACCGCACTGTATCACGTGCTCCAACCGTTGCCGTATCCCGTCATGCGAATAACGCGGGCACCCCCAGTTCAGTGTGCTATGCTCGCGCACCTCTGACGAAAGGACTCATGAACCCTTGAGTGAACAAGCCCTTGGAGCAACTGACAATTCAGCTGCTCAGTTACCCGATATATCGTTTGGCAGTCTCGACCTTGCTCCCTCGCTCATGCGTGGCATTGAGGGCTTGGGCTTTGAGAAATGTTCGCCTATTCAGGCTCAGATTTTGCCCCATACATTGGAAGGGCACGACGCGATTGGTAAAGCGCAAACGGGCACGGGAAAAACGGCAGCTTTCTTGATAACGCTGTTCAATGACCTGCTGAACAACCCCATTGAGGGAGAGCGCTATCTGGCTGAGCCCCGTGCCGTCATTTTAGCGCCGACGCGCGAGCTGGTAATGCAGATTGCTGATGACGCGCGACAACTTGGGAAGTACACCGGTCTGTCGACGGTCACACTTATCGGTGGCGCGGATTACGCAAAGCAACTGGCGAAGGTCAATGATCGGGTCACCGATATTGTGGTCGCGACACCGGGAAGGCTGATTGACTTCATCCAGCGTGGCGATATGTATCTGGATCGCGTCGAGTCACTGGTCCTCGATGAGGCAGATCGAATGCTCGATATGGGATTCATACCTCAGGTGAAACGCATTGTTCGATCGACTCCGCGCAAGGAAGACCGACAGACGCTCCTGTTTTCGGCGACCTTTAGTCAGGACATCATGAATTTGGCACAGCAGTGGACGTTCGATCCCATCACGGTGGAGATCGAGCCGGAGCGAGTGGCGACTGAAAATGTCGATCAGCGCGTCTATCTTCTCGAGAGCCGCGACCGCCTGAATGTACTAAAGCGCATTCTTGCAACGCCTGAGGCGACCTCAGTCATTGTCTTTGCCAATCGGAGAGATGTTGTCCGAAAAGTCCATGAGCGTCTGCAAAAGCAGGGCCTCGACTGCGGCATCTTGTCGGGTGAGATTGCTCAGGTAAAACGCACTAAGACCTTGGAGCGATTCAAGTCTGGCAAGCTGCGCGTACTGATTGCGACCGATGTGGCAGGGAGAGGTATTCACGTCGATGGCGTAAGCCACGTGGTCAATTACGATCTACCCGAAGACCCCGAAGACTACGTACATCGTATTGGGCGAACGGGCAGAGCGGGTGAAAAGGGCGTCTCTATCAGTTTTGCCAGTGAAGACGACGCTTTCTTATTGCCGGAAATCGAAGCCTTGTTGGGTGAGTCGCTAAAATGCACCCAGGTTCCTGAGGAACTTCTGGCTGACTAATCGTCAGCAGTGGACCTTTGTTCCTTATCAATTGACTGTTGATTGCCCCGCGTTTTCTTAGCGTAGGTGACGGAGTTCGTCGCACCATAACAAAGTAGCGCCCGCTACCGCTGCAGGAATGAGTGCGAGGTTGAGTATCGGAATTCCCGATACAAACGCAACAATGAAACCAAACCCGATCGACGTTCCCCGCCGGGCGCTGCAGGCCTCGCGTACTTCCCTGAACGGAAGTCGATGGTTGTCCATCGGGTAGTCGATAAATTGCAGTGACATCATCCACGCCCCAAGGATGATCCAGAGAAATGGCGCCGCGAAATTAAGTCCCGGTATGACACTAATGATGGCGACCAGTAACGCCATGGGCAGGTAGTGAAACAGCTTTTGTAATTCGCGCAGGAAGCCTCGAGGGACGGATAGGGCGACCTGAACTACCGAGCTTTCGCTCTGGATGGCCTCGCCTGTTACCTGCTCCTCCACTTTTTCAGCGAGTAACCCGTGGAAGGGAGAGGTCAAAAATAACACGATGAAAATAGACAGGTAGCCTGAGAGTAACGTCCCGACCAACCAAATGATCGGAGTGACGATCCACGTGAGAAAGCTCAACGCTCCTGTGATGTCGCCGGTAACGTCGATGTAAAAACCTGACATCAGTTGATAAAGGCTGCCGGCGATCAAGGCAAATACAGCGATATTTGCGAGCAGTGGGATGATGACGAATCGCCGCAGTCCCGGCTGGATCAGCATGGTCATGCCGCGAAAAAAATAACCGACTCCCTTGAGTAATCCGGACATGACTTGTTATTCCACCTCGTTACTTGCTGCGACTGACACCAAAACGTCAGTCCTATGACTATACTACGGTAGCTGATGTCGGAAACACGAACATGCAAGACGATGACCTATTTGCGAGCGAAATGAGTGGCGTAACACCATTAAAGCGGGAGTCACGTGAGCGACTTGTAAAAACCGAGGCGGTCGATGTCAGTCAACGAAGGCAGGCGGCCACTCAGTCGGGTGCGCGCAGCGATAATCACCTGTCGGATGATGGTGTGCCGCCGCTCGACGCCTGGCACGTACTTGAGTTTAAGCGGCCAGGCATTCAAAACGGTGTTTACCGCAAGTTGAGACTGGGTCATTATGACATTGAAGCCCGTCTCGATTTACACCGTTTTACGGTGGCAAAGGCCAGGACCGAAATCTGGTCATTTTTCAAAGAGGCGCGGCGATTGGGGTTACGAACCCTGCTAATTACCCACGGTAAAGGCTTCGGCAATAAGGAAAAGTCAGGCTCAGGTGTGCTGAAGGGCTACGTCAATCGCTGGCTGAGGGACGTGGAAGACGTTCAAGCTTTTCATTCGGCACAACCACAGCATGGTGGCACAGGCTCTGTCTATGTGCTGTTGCGCAAGAGCGAGGATAAGAAGCGTGAAAACCGAGAACGCTTCATGAAGGGACGAGTTCAGGACGTCTAAGTCGAGCGTATCTAGCTCAACTTCTGTTTCAGTAGCTGGTTCAGCATCTGTGGGTTCGCCTGACCTTTTGAGGCCTTCATTGCCTGCCCTACGAAAAAGCCAATTAGTTTCTTCTGCTTGCCCTCATCGGCAGCGCGATATTGATCAACTTGTGCTGGATTATTAGCGATGAGCTCGTCCACGATGGTTTCCAGTGCACCACTGTCGCTGACTTGCTTTAAGCCCTTGTCTTCAATGATGCGGTCGACATCGGGTTCGCCAGCCCATAGGCCTTCGAACACGGTCTTCGCCATTTTGCTGGAAAGCGTTCCATCATCGATTCGGCTTATCAGTGAACCGAGACCCTCTGGTGTGACCTTGCACTCACCGATTGCTAGCCCCGCTTTATTCAATGCTGCGCTCAAATCGCCGAGCATCCAGTTTGCTGCGGCCTTGGGATTATTCGAAGCTGTACAACAGGCCTCAAAGAACTCAGCTGTGGCACGATCTTGGGTGAGCAGATTGGCATCGTACTGACTCAAGCCCAGCTCGGTGGTGTAACGACCACGTTTAACGGCAGGTAACTCGGGGAGGGCGTCGCGAATACGCTCAATGGTTTCATCTTCTATGACGATGGGCAGTAAATCCGGATCTGGGAAATAGCGATAGTCATTGGCCACTTCCTTCGATCGCATGGAGCGAGTCTCATCATTGTCTGGGTCGAACAATCGTGTCTCTTGGACCACGCTCTGGCCACTCTCCAAAATATCTTGTTGTCGCTCGGCTTCAACATGAATGGCGCGCTCGATAAATCGGAAGGAGTTGATGTTCTTTAGCTCTGTTCGGGTGCCATACTCCGTTTCCCCTTCCAAACGCAGCGACAAATTGACATCGCAGCGCATTGATCCCTCCGACATGTTGCCATCGGAAATGCCAAGGTAGGTGACGAGCGCATGGAGTGCCTTCAGATAGGCCACAACTTGCTCTGCCGTTCGAAAATCGGGTTCGGTGACGACCTCAAGCAGTGGTGTCCCAGCGCGATTCAAGTCAATGCCGGTGTGTCCGGGAATGGCATCGTGTACCGACTTTCCCGCATCCTCTTCGAGGTGGGCGCGGAGAATTCTGACTGGAAAAATTGACCCATCCTCGAGTGGTACATCGAAGACACCCTCTTTAACGATTGGCTCGAAAAATTGCGATATCTGATAGCCTTTTGGCAGGTCGGGGTAAAAGTAATTCTTTCTATCGAAGCGCGATACTTTGCCGATTTCGGCGCCCACACCGAGGCCAAAAACGATTGCTTGACTCACGGCGGCATGATTCAAAACCGGTAGGGTCCCTGGCAGCGCCATGTCTAATGGGTTGGTCTGGGTATTGGCATCAGCACCGAAGGCCGTGGCCGATGATGAAAAAATCTTAGAGTGTGTTGAGAGCTGCAGATGCACCTCTAAGCCCATTACTTTTTCCCACTTCATCTCGTCAGTCCCTCGAGATTCGGTGTGAGCGAGTGCCAATCGGTTCGTCTCTGGAATTGATGAGCTATGTTCAATAGTTGCGCTTCACCAAACCGCGAACCAATGAGTTGCATGCCGACAGGCAGTCCGTCGACTAAGCCCGCGGGGACGCTGATGGCGGGTAATCCCGCGAGATTGGCGCCAATGGTGAAGACGTCTTCCATGTACATGTCGGTTATCGACTTAGAGTCATCGTTGAGAACGAAGGCAGTATTGGGTGCAGACGGCCCGGCAATGACATCGACGTCCTTGAGGACAGACTGATATTCCTCAGCAATGAGGCGACGTACCTGTTGTGCCTTCATGAAGTATTGGTCATATGATGCGGCGGACAAGGTAAAGGTGCCGATTAGGATTCGTCGTTTGACCTCCTCACCAAAGCCCTCAGTGCGCGATCGCAAGTATAGGTCTTGGAGATCAGATGGACTGTCGCAGCGATAACCGTATCTCACACCGTCGTATCGAGACAGATTTGCCGAGGCCTCGGCCGGTGCAATGACGTAGTAGGTGGAAACGCCCAGATCTGTGGAAGGTAGCGAGACATCGACAATCACAGCACCGGCGGCTTCCAGCTCTTTGATGGCAGCGGAAACAGTTGCAGCAACAGCATCGTTTAGGTGACTCGAGAAAAACTCTTTTGGAATGCCGACACGCAGTCCCTCAATGTTTTGCTCGAGTCCTGCAGAGTAGTTAGGCACTGCAATATCGGCACAGGTTGAGTCAAGCGGGTCGTGACCGGCCATCGCATTTAGGACTAACGCGCAGTCCTCGGCAGTCCTTGTCATAGGGCCTGCTTGATCCATGGAGGAAGCAAAGGCAATCATGCCGTAGCGAGACACTCGTCCGTAGCTGGGCTTCAGGCCTGTAATGCCACAGAGCGCCGCAGGCTGACGAATCGAACCGCCGGTATCTGTCCCTGTTGCCAGCGGTGCCAGGCCGGCAGCAACGGCCGCGGCCGAACCGCCAGAAGATCCACCGGGGACCCGATTAAGATCCCATGGATTCTTTACTGCTCCGAAAAAACTAGTCTCGTTCGA
>MDTA01208407.1_pt1 | contig 12649 bp, 12 predicted proteins | sample 811151 | NCBI WGS metagenome assembly MDTA01 (sample SAMN05326648, study PRJNA326480) | marine metagenome | isolation source: seawater | place: Indian Ocean: South | collected 2010
CTCTTCCATGTCTTAAGACAAAGTACCATCGGCGCTGAAAGGCTTGACTTCCGAGTTCGGAATGGGATCGGGTATAACACTCTCGCAATAATCACCGGCCAGGGATTTATATCTAAAAATTAATCTTTGTAAACCTGATTTTTTTTTAAAAAATCCTTATATGTCTCGAAAATTGCATCTCTTAAATCAGTTTTAGGAGACCATCCATACTTTTTTGAAAGACTAATACTTAATAACTTTCTGGGTGTTCCATTTGGTTTTGTTTGATCAAATTTAATTTTAATTTTTTTTCCAGGAATGATGACATTACCTATAATATTTACATACTCTTTAATTTTAAAATCTCTGCCTGTACCTATATTAATTATTGTACCTTTAAATTTTTTATTCATAAAATAAACACATGCATCAGCAAGATCATCTACATAAATCATTTCTCTTTTAGCATTTCCATCGCCCCATAAAGTAATTTCTTTTTTATTTTTGATTTTAAGTTCATGGATTTTTTTTATTAGAGCTGGAAAAAAATGTGAATCAAATTTATCATATTTATCATTTGGACCAAATGTATTCGTTGGCATTACACATTTATAGTTAGTTTTAAATTGTTCGTTATAGCTTTCACACATCTTAATTCCTGCAATTTTAGCAATCGCATATGCATCATTTGTTTTTTCTAACTGATCAGAAAGTAAATATTCTTCTTTAATTGGTTGGGTGCAGTTTCTAGGATAAACACAACTTGAGCCCAAAAATAATAAATTTTTGACTCCAGATTTGTAAGCTGAGTCTATTAAATTTGTCTGAATTGTTAAATTATTATAAATCATATCTGCTTTATAATTTTCATTAAGTTTAATTCCCCCAACTTTTGCAGCTGCAATAAAAATAAATTTTGGTTTAATTTTTTTTATGAAATTGTAAACCTTTTTTTGATTTGTAAAATCTAAACGGGATCTATTAACTGTAATAATATTTTTATAACCTTTTTTTTTTAATCTTCTTAAAATTGCACTTCCGACAAGCCCTCTGTGACCTGCAACAAATATTTTAGAATTTAAATTTATCATTTAATGAAGAAAAGTTTTATCATAGTAACTAAAATTAAAAAACCATCTTTAAAAGCATTAACTTTCTTTGTTCCAGAATATCTTTTTCTTTCATGTGACTTGCTTGTTAAAATTTTCATATTTTTTAATCTTACTTTAATAGGAAGTTCTACACAAAAACCAAATTTTTTTTCTTTTAGTTTTAATTTTTGAACACTTTTTGTTTTACCAATAACAAAAGTATATAGAATATCGGTAATAGGCAATTTAAAAAATATATTTCCTAGTTTAGTAAAAAAATAATTTCCAATTAGAGTTATTATTGTGTCATCTTCGCTGCTACAATTAACCTCGTATCTCGAAGCGAAAACAAAATCATTATTCTTAAATCTTAAAATATTTAACATACTTTTTAACTCTCTCGGATTAAAAGAGCCATCAGCATTAAAGATACAAAAATATTTTGTTCTAATTTTTTTGATGCCGGTAATTAAAGCGTCTCCATAACCTTTATTTTTTTGAAATATAATTTTTTTTTTGTATTTTTTTATTACTTTTATCGTTTCATCATCTGTTTTTTCTACAACAAATAAAAAATTGCACTTAAGCTTAAGTTTTTCTATCTCCTCAATTACAAAAGGTAATGACTCTTTTTCATTTTTTGCTGGAATTAATAGCGTTAAATCATTATTCATAAAGTTAGTTTATTTACATTAATTAAATTATGATATCAAATTTATATATTTTTGTTTTATATTACTTATCAATACCAATTTCCTTAATTGGATATGGTTTATTTTTTTTTTCACTTAATAAAAATTTCAAAATTTCATTAAATTATGGGTACGCAGGTTTAACGGGCATACTCATATTGTGTATTTACTCTTACTTATCATCCCTATTTATTGCGCATAGTGAATTACATAACATTTTTATTTTACTTTTAGGTTTGATTTGCTTTTTTTCCTCTAAATTAAAAAATAATAATCAAAATAAAATACTATTTGTACTACTAATAATATATTTTTTGGGTTTTCTAATATTTAAAACTCATGACGATTTTCCATACTATCATTTTAATTATACTTATTACTTAACCCAAATGCCCACTGCTATAGGAATTGGTAACTTTAATCTAGGATTAAGAACACCTTCTTCAATATTTTATTTAAATTCTTTATTTTACCTTCCAAATATAAAATACTTTCTGTTTCAAATGGCAGCATTTTCAATTTTTTTATTTTCAAACATCATTTTACTTAACAAAATTTTTGACAAACAATTAAATAATAAATTTAATTTTTTAACATACTATTATCTTTTATCATTTATTTTTATAAATATATTTTTTTATAGGATATCAGAGCATGGCACAGATCGTTCAGCTCAAATATTAGTTTTAATTTTAATAGGAGAAATACTTTTTTTAGTTAACTTTAAAAATATAATTGAAAAAATTATTTCTAAACTTTTTTTACTTATTGCAATTATAATTTCTCTCAAAGCTTTTTATGTACTTTATATTATCTTTTTTTTAATTATTTTATTTAACCTAACTAAAAAATATAAATTAAAAAAAACGTTTTATTATTTAATTTCTAATTATTATTTATATCTTTTTATAATTTTGTTTATCTTAATATTGGGAACTAATTTTATTAACACTGGTTGTCTTGTTTATCCTTTAAATATGACATGTTTTGATGAAAATATATGGGCCATATCTAAAGCAGAAGTCAAAGAACTAAATGACTGGTACGAGCAATGGTCAAAAGCTGGAGCTGGACCAAATTTTAGAGTCGACAATCCAGAAATATATATAAAAAATTTTAATTGGGTGAACAATTGGATTAATGAATATTTCTTCACTAAAGTATCAGACTTTATACTTGGTCTTGTAATATTATCATTAACAGTATTTGTCTACTTTAGACCTTACATAAAAAATGTTACCATCTATAAAAGAAATATCATTTTTACTTTAGTACTTATTTTAATTTTGTTCTTGGAGTGGTTTTATAATCACCCATCATTAAGGTATGGAGGATATTGTATAATTGCATCTTTTATTTTTGTGATTATTTCAACTAAACTTGAAATGAATTCGCTAAGTAATGATAAAGCAAAAAAAAAAATAGTTTATCTAATTATATTTTCAATAATTGTTTTTATAGGCAGAAATATCAATAGAATTTCAAATGAGTACAATCAGTATAATTATAAACCGCTCAAAAATGTTTTTTACAATATTGATGAGTCATATTTCGAAATGGATATAAAAATGAAAAGTTTAAAGAAAAACTTTGATAATTGTGAATTAAAAAAAATTAATTGTGAAATTAATGATAGGTATGGTGTTCAAAAAATTGGAAATTTTTATGTTTTCTATTTAAATAAATGATTAGATTACTTACAAATATAACACTGTCTATTTTTGATTATTTTCATAAAAAAAAGATCATTTATTTTTTAAAAAAATTAAATATTAATTCGATCAATATATTTTTTGATGTAGGAGCTCATAAAGGAGAAAGTATAGATTTTTTTTCTAAACACTTAAAAATTGATAAAATATATTCTTTTGAAGCAAGTATAAAAAATTTTAAACAACTTAAAAAAAAATATAAAAATAACCAATTTTTATGTTTAGAAAATCTTGCATTAAGCTCAAAAAAATCAAAAAAGTTGTTCAATCAATGTGAAGAGAGCTCTTCTTCAACATTTAGTGAAATAAATACCAAATCAAAATATTTAAAAAAAAAATTACAATATTTAAATATAAAAAAGCCAAATAACTTTTTTAAAAAAGTATCAATTAAGACAGATACTCTCGATAGCTATATAATCAAAAAAAAAATTATCTTAATTGATTTAATTAAAATGGATACTGAAGGTCACGAGCTAGAAATTTTAAAAGGACTAAAAAAAAATTTAAAAAATGTAAGGACTATAATTTTTGAACACCATTATGATAACATGCTTAAAAAAAGTTATACTTTTTATGACATAAATCTTTTTTTAAAAAAAAATTCTTTTAAAAAAGTCTTCAAAATAAAAATGCCTTTTAGAAAATCTTTTGAGTATATATATATTAATAAAAAATAGTTATATCATATTGTATGAAGCAAATATCTAATAATTTAAAAACTATTCAAAATAAAATTGTATTTTTATTATTTGTTATTTTGCCAATCGGGCTAATTGTAGGAAGTGCTGTTTCAAACTCGATAATTTTATTAATTAATTTATTATTTATTATTGAAATTCTTAAAAAAAAGAATTTACCATTTTTAATTGATAGATGGTTTTATATTTTATTGCTTTTGTGGTTATGTTTGTTAGCAAATTCTATTTTAATTGCAAATAATAGCGAAAGTTTAATACGTAGTTTTGGTTTTTTTAGATTCATATTATTAGTATTTGCTTTCAAATATTTCATGGAACAAGATAAAGGTAGTTTTAAAAATGCTATCATGGGTAGCTGGTTTATTATCTTTAATATTGTTACAATTGATATTTTTTTTGAATTTTTTAATGGGTCCAACATATTGGGCTTTAGCTCTGAATTTAATGGAAGAATTGCAAGTTTTACTGGTGATGAATTAAAAATAGGTAATTATTATTTTGGATTTATACTTTTATCTCTATGCTTTTTTTATAAAAATTTTTACAAAAAATATCAGTTATTTTTTTATATTTTATTACTCATATTTTTAGTTTCTTCTTTTTTTATAGGTGAAAGATCAAACTTTATTAAAGTATTCTTAATATGTATTACTTTTATTTTTTTAATAAACAATCAAAATTATTTGAAAAAATTTTTAATAATAGTTTTATTTTTTATAATTTCTATTGTTACAATTTCTAATAACGAATTTTTTAAGGGTAGAATATTAAAAGAGGTAATTGAACCAATAAAACAAGATGGTATTTCAAAATTTATTGATAATTCTAAATATGGAAAACATTATTTATTAGCTAAAAAAATTTATTTAGAGAATAAAATATTTGGAGTTGGAATTAAAAACTATAGAATAGCAAGTAGATTACCCAAGTATAATTCAAATGAAAATTTGGATGGATCCACTACACATCCACACCAAATTCATTATGAATTTTTATCTGAAACTGGAACAGTTGGTTATATAATTTTTATTACCTTTTTTTTATATTCAATTATTATTGGTTTTATCAATTTTTTTAAAAATAATAATCCTTATGTCTTGTCGTCAACTTTATTTTTAATAGCTACGGCTTTACCCTTTATACCCTCTGGTAGTTTTTTTACTTCTTATGGCGCAACTATATTTTGGATAAATTTTAGTTTTTTACTAATTAAGAAATAAAAAATATTTTAATTTTTTATTAACTTATTAATAAAATTAGTAAAATAATAATCCAGATTTTTTTTAGATTTATAATTTTTCATTATACAAATTTTGCTTAAATAATTATGAGCCTGTTGTCTTCTTTCCCACCAATTTTTATTAAATTTCTTATAAGTCGACATTATACCGTTAGTATTTTGATTATAATTAGTTAAAATTTCATTAAATAATACACTTTGTTTTTCTAGATAAGAAAAAATATTTAGTCTTGCATCTATTTCTAATTTTTCATATTTTTTTTCAAATAAAAAATTCCTAAAATTCAAAAAAAATTTCCTTGTAAAAGAAATTGTACTTGTTGGAAAAATAATTGGCCATGATCTAAATGGATTATAAAAAGTTTTGCTTTTAAAAGGTTTCGTATTATTTTCATCTATATAAAGTCTAGGAATATCATAAATAAGTTCCATATCGCTCACAGATTTATATTTAATAATTTTTTCAATTTTATCTTTTTCAAAAAAATCATCTGAGTCTAAAAGAAAAATATAATCGCCGTTAGACGAATCAAAAGCTTTTAAAATAACCTCAATTTGATTTAGAGCTGGAAAATCTGTTGATCTTTTTGTTTTAAGTATTCTTATATTACTAAATTTCGATGCAATTTCAATTGAAGCATCATTTGATCCATTGTCTGAAAAAATTATTTCAACATGATCATGAGTTTGTTTTATAACTGAATTTAAACATTTTTCTAAATATTTTGATTTATTAAAATTGGAAATAAGAACAGAACAAAGCATTATTTAGTTTGCATATCTTTTATAATTTTTTTTATTTTATATCTTGGTACAAAACCAATTTTTTTAATCTTAGAAATATTAGCTATTAAAGAAGTTTTTTTTTTGTTTTTATTGTGTAAAATTTTCTTACTTTTATTATTAATAAGTTTTAAAATATCAAATAAATTTATTGCTATACCTGACCCAATATTAAATACTCCTCCTGACCGTTTTTTCTTTAAAAGATTAATTGCTCTACACAAATCATCTATATGTATGAAATCTCTATCATGATTTAAATTACTGATTTCTATTTTTTTTTTATTACTTTTGATTTTTTTAAACAATGCTGGCACTAGATAAGACAAAGGTTGTATTTTATCTGTTAAACTAAATATTCGTCCTATACAGATAGTTATATGCTTTATTCCTATATTTTTTAATAGATAATTTTCTGCTTTTGTTTTTGTTTTACCATATAAGCTTATTGGTTTTATAGGATCAGTTTCTTTTAAAGGTTTCTTGCTACTTTTATAAACATGTGAAGTTGAGGCAAAAAATAACCAAAAAAATTTTTTTGTAGACAACATGCTTTTTACTAAATTTTTTGTGCCAAAATAATTTACTTTAAGCGAATTATCATAATTTTTTTTTACATAATGAGTTGGCACCTTTGCAGCAAAATGTAAAATATGGTTTGCACTTGTATTCTCTACCCATTTTTTTACCTCATTATAATTTTTTATATCTCCTTTAAAAATATCAAATTTGTAATTTTCATATTTTTTCATAAAAAATTTACCTAACACACCAGAGGCTCCTGTAATTGCAATAATATTTTTTTTCATTTTATTTAAGAAACAATTAATAAATATTTATTTTTATAATTTTATATTTCTTTTTAAGAAAAAATACACACTAATGTAGATAAATATTGATAAGCCTAAAATTAATATCAATACTTTTGTTTGATAAATATAATTATTTGCAATTATAAAAATTAATAAATTGTAAATATTTATTAATATTCCCGTGAGTGTATTTGTAAATTTATTATTATTTAATTTTTTTTTAATAAAAACAAATAGTAAGTGATGTAAATGTGAATTATCAGCATTTTTAATTTTTTTTTTTTCTAAAAATAATCTTCTAGTCAAAGAAAAAAAATTTTCAAAAGCAGGATACCAGAGTAATACAGCAATAAAATATGGACTTACCATTTGATTTTGATTTGAGAAATTAATTAAAAATATTGCTGTAAAAAAACCTATTAAATAAGAACCATTGTCTCCCAGAAACGATTTATTAAAACTATTGCTGAGTAAGAAAACAAATAAAATGGTTACTATGATTTTAACATTGTAAATATCAATTTTAATTTCACCATTTGAAGAGAGTAAAATAATATTAAAAAACAAAATAAAAAAATAACCACCACATAAGATATTAACACCATCCATGAAATTTGATCCATTAATTAAAATTAACACACAAAAAGAGGTAAAAATTATTTTAAAAATTAAATTGTTAAAAAGATTGTTGTCAATGTAATCAATTCTAATTTCATTTACATATGTGTTATTAAGATAAATATATACTACTACAATCAATAATTGTAATAACAATCTTAATTTTGGTGAAGTAACTTTATTAATATCAGATAGTAAGCCCAATAAAAAAATAAGAAAAAAAATTAAATTACTGACAGCATTAAAACCTTGTAATAAAAATATAATTGAAAAAATAAATAAAACCCCACCTGTTATTGGGATTTTAATCGTATTTGTAAAATTCTTATGGTTTAATTTAAAAGAATCATCAATTAAAAAATCATACTTTAAAAAAATAAAATTTAATAAATTAAATAAAATTATAACAATTAGAAATAATTTTATAAATTCAATCACAAATTTAATATCAAAAAAAATTAATTTACTTTATTGATTTTATATCACTTAGTAGCATTTCTTTAACCAACATCTTGAAATTATATCTTGGTCTATAATTAAGTAATTTTTTTGCTTTAGCAGAGTCACCTTTTAAATAATTAATGTCTAAAGGTCTAAAATATTTCCTATCAACTTTTATAAGTAATTTTTTCTTTTTTCCATTTATCTCATAAGCTCTTTCATTCATCCCTTTTCCAATCCATTGTAATTTTATTTTTAAAATTTTACAAACTTCTTCAATAAATTGTTTTACTGTATATGTGGAACCAGTGGCAATGACATAATCGTCTGGTTTTTTTTGTTGCATAATTCTCCACTGCATTTCTACATAATCCTTAGCATGTCCCCAGTCTCTTTTAGCATATATATTCCCAAGCTTTAAAATTTCATTTGAACCTTTTATTTTCTTCGCAAAAAACATTGTAATTTTTCTTGTAACAAAAGTTTCACATCTTCTCGGGCTTTCATGATTGAATAGCATTCCACTAGTGGCATAAATATTATAAGACTCTCTATAAATTTTTGTTATGTGGTGTGCAAAAAGCTTTGCAGCACCGTAAGGAGATTTAGGATTAAGTTCTGACTTTTCATTAAAAATATTTTTTCCCTTTTTTTCACCAAATAGCTCAGAGGAGGTAGCTTGATAAAATTTAATTTTTTTTTTTAAATTCAATGATCTTATCACCTCTAAAATTCTTAATGATCCTATTCCGGTTACTTCTGAGGTATAAACTGGGTTCTCAAAAGATACACCTACATGACTTTGAGCACCTAAGTTATAAATTTCGTCAGGTTTTATAAGAGATATTATTTTGAACAGGCTATCTGTGCTTGTTAAATCACCATAATGAAGAAAAAATTTTGATTTTAATTTTGGATTTTCAATTAAATGATCAATTCTACTAGTATTAAATGATGATGATTTTCTTTTAATTCCATGAACTAGATAATTTTTTTTTAATAAAAACTCTGCAAGATAAGAGCCGTCCTGACCTGTGACCCCTGTTATCAAAGCAATCTTTTTCATTCTATGCGATTATTCTTAAAATTTTTTATTAGTATTTTATCTATATCTTTTAAATAATTATAAAACAATTAAAAATTATTAATTAATTAATCAATATTTTTTATTAACGAATTATAGTGACTGAATAAAGTATAATTTTTACTTTTTTTTATTGCACATAATTTTTTTGAAAAAATATTTTTTTTTGAGTCTAATAAAAATAAATTGATTTGATCAATTAGATTATTTTGATTATTACTTTTGTATATATATCCAGCTAGATTATTTTCAATAAATTCTCTTGGACCATTAGGACAATCACTTGAAATAATAATTTTTTTAGAAACTGCTGTTTCAATCATAACAAACCCTGGATCCTCCCATAAAGACGTTGAAATTACACATATGCTCTTATTTATATATTCAAAAACATTTTCAACGTTTCCAATAAAATTGACAGCTTTTGATATACCCAAATCCTCAGAGAGTTTAATTAATTTATTTTTAAGTTCGCCATCTCCTAAAATTATCAATTTATATTCTCTGTTTTGATTATAAATATGTTTAAAAGCTTTCAGTAAAAGAGTATGATTTTTTTGCCTAGTAAGTCTCCCAATTGATAAAAAATAATTATCAAAATCTATTGTATTTTTATTCAAATTTTTTCTTACAGTTTTGATATTTATTACTGGATCTCTTATTAAAACTAATTTTTTTTCATCGAAAATTCTTTTTTTTTTTAAAGTATCCAATGTAGCTTGTGTCGGTACGAATACTTTATGTATTTTTTTGTTTGAAAGTTTCCAAATAAATTTTCTAAGTAAATTCAATTTAGGTAAACCAGAAACTCTTAAAATAAATTTGGTTTTAAAATTAAAGAAAATTAATATTGTTAGTGGTAAAGAGGAAATTAAATGAATTAATAAATAATCAGGTTTATTTATTTTTAGATATTTTAACAATGGGTATACGCCTAATAAAAAAATAATTAAATAGCTAATTCTACTTTTTAAAAAACTGTTTTTTGGTAAATATTTAAAAATTTTATGATTATAAAAATTTATATAATTTACATCTTTCTCTTCAATATTTTCAATTTTATTATTTGACCACTCACCAAAAAAATTTACTAAGTCAATATTTTTTGGTTTTTTATAAAATTGAATTAATGATTTAATGGAATTTTTTACAGATTTTACTGTTGCAATTCTATCAAAATAAGGAGCCCAATAAGAAATGTGCATTCTGAATAAATTCTTTGTATATTAAATATAAGTATATTAATAACCAATCAAGATTAAATAAAGAATATATCTTTAATACTTGTCTTAATGATAAATAAATACAAAATTTATATATTCCATCCTTATTCACAAATAGGTGGAGCAGATCTTTCAATTTCGAGATTAATAAATAATTTAAGCGAAAAGGAATATGATATTGATTTTATTTTTTTAAATAAAGAAAATTTGAGCAAGTATTTATCTAAAAGAAAAGTAAATTTGGTTAAAATTAAATCGAAAAGAACTATTTTTTCAATATCTTCAATTCGTAATTATCTTATTCGAGATAAAAAAAAAAAATATAATAAATATATTTTTTTATCAAACCAAAATTTTGCAAATATTTTATCTTTTCCTATATTATTCAATCTAAATTGGATCAAACATATACTAATTGAGCGAAATCATATCGATGAATTCAAATATAATAAATCTTTTAAAAAATTTATTATTTTTAAATTAATAAAATATCTTTATAGACATTCTGATGCTATTATCGGTATCAGCAAAAAATTAAGCTTAGATTTATCAAAATATACTAAAAAAAAATGTATAACAATATATAACCCTGCATTTGATAAAAATATATTTAATTTATCTCGTCAAAAAATATCAATTAAAAAAAATAAAAATACAATTTTAACAGTTGGTAGATTAGAAGATCAAAAAGATATGGAAACCTTAATTAAAGCTTTCAGATTGGTATTAAATAAAATTAATTCTAACCTCATTATAATTGGATACGGATCACAATTTCAAAAATTAAAAAGAATTATAAAAAAAAACAAGCTTCATAAAAATGTAAAAATACTCACCAATATTACAAATCCTTTTCCATACTATAAAATTGCAAAAATTTTTGTATTGTCATCTAAATATGAGGGTTTTGGAAATGTTTTAGTTGAAGCGGCTATGTTTAAAGTTAATGTGATAAGTTCAAATTGTAATTCTGGCCCAAAAGAAATACTTCTAAATGGTAAAGGAGGTCAGCTATTTAAAGTTGGTGATCATTTTGAATTATCAAAAAAAATTATGAAATCTTTAAAATTAAGTCAAAAAAAACATTTAGAAATACTCTATAATTCATTAGAACGTTTTAGTGTAGAAAATAATATTAAAGCTTACAAAAAATTATTTAGTAAAATTTAAATGATTAAAGAAATTATTTTTTTTTGTCCATCAATAGAAGATGGTGGAGTAGAAAAAAACCTTTTTTTGATTGCAAATAAATTATCAGATAATCTTAAAATATCTGTCGTTACAGCTAATGAAAATAAGAAAGAAAATTTTAGTAAAAAAATAAATCTTATATTTCCAAAGAATATTAATATTAATAATGCACACAGGTTAATAAAATCATTTTACTGTTTTTTTTTAATGATAAAAAACTATCGAGGTAAAAATGGGGTAATTATTTCCTATGAATCAAATGTATTCGCTATAATAATTGCAAAATTAATTGGACTTTCTGTAATAATTAGATCAAATGCTAGCCCTGAAGGTTATTTAAAAAACTATTTAAAAACTCATATATTTAAATTTTTTTTTAAATTTGCAGATGTAATTTTAGTAAATAGTTCTGATTTTAAAAAACAAATTGATGAAATTTTAAATATTAATTCAAAATTAATATATAATTCTATTGTAGATACAAAAACCCTACTAAAGCTTTCTACAAAAAAAATAAAAAAATATAAACTTAAACGTAAATGTTACAAGATTGTTGTAATAGGTAGATTAGTTCGTCAAAAAGATCAAATAACTATATTAAGAGCTTTAAATCTTTTAAAAACAAAATTAAATTTTTTTGTTCTAATTATTGGAAAAGGTGATAGAGAAAGTGATTTAAAAAAATTCTGTATCTCAAAAAATATATCTAAAAATGTTAAATTTTTAGGTTATAAGAAAAATATTTATCCATACTTAAAATGGTCTGATGCTCTGATACTATCATCTAAATATGAAGGATCGCCGAATGTATTAATAGAGGCAATTTCAATGAAAAAGATAGTAATCTCTTCTAATTGCCCAACAGGACCTAAAGAAATACTTAAAAATGGTAAAGCTGGATATTTGTTTAAAACCTCTGATTTTAAAGATTTAGCGAGAAAAATAACTTTTAGTTTTTTCAATAAAAAAATATCGAATAAGAAAATAAATTATGCTCAAAAAACAATCAAAAGATACTCTATAAGTAGAAATAAAAATGAATTAATTAAAATAATTAAATCTTTAAAATAATTTTTTCTTCC
>MDTA01086240.1_pt1 | contig 12647 bp, 14 predicted proteins | sample 811151 | NCBI WGS metagenome assembly MDTA01 (sample SAMN05326648, study PRJNA326480) | marine metagenome | isolation source: seawater | place: Indian Ocean: South | collected 2010
AAAAGAAGGTATTTAATGGAGAAAACAGAGAAAGAAATGTCCTTTTTAGAACATTTAGAGGTATTGAGATGGCACTTAGTTAGAGCCTTTTCATCTGTTCTGATATTTGCAATCTTAGCTTTTGTTTATAAAGACTTTGTTTTCGATGAGGTACTTCTCGCTCCAAAAAACCCAGATTTTGCTACATATCGATTTTTCTGTAATTTATCTGAATGGATGGGATTGGGTGACTTGTTGTGTTTTGGAGATCACAAATGGAATCTTCATAGTTTTACAATGTCTGGTCAGTTCTCTGCTCATATAATAGTTTCTCTATTTTTTGGGCTAGTAATTGCATTTCCTTATGTGTTTTGGGAGTTGTGGAGATTTATTAAACCCGCTCTTTATACTAAAGAAACAAAAATAGCTAGAGGAGTTGTCTTTTTTACTTCCATTTTATTTACTGTAGGAGTATTGTTTGGATATTATTTAGTAGCGCCGTTGTCTGTTAATTTCTTAGGTTCCTATCAAGTAAGTTCTTATGTTTCTAATTCAATTGGTTTAAGTTCATTTATTTCTACAGTAACAACTATAAGTTTTGCAAATGGTTTAATCTTTGAATTACCAATGCTTGTATATTTTCTTACTAAAATAGGTTTGTTGACCCCTGAATTTATGAGAAAGTATAGGAAACATGCTATTGTACTTACTCTAATTTTATCCGCAATTATTACTCCACCAGATGTTACTAGTCAGATTTTAGTTTCGCTTCCTCTATTAGTTCTTTATGAAATTAGTATTAACATATCAAAAAAAGTTTTAAAAAATCAAGAAAAAAATGAAGCTTAAATCAGAGAATATTGTAAAAATATATGCAGAAAGAAAAGTTGTTAAGGGTATTTCATTAGAAGTTAAAAAAGGAGAAATTGTTGGTTTACTAGGTCCAAATGGCGCGGGTAAAACTACATCTTTTTATATGATTGTAGGTTTGATAAAACCCAATGAAGGTAAAGTGTTTTTAGATGATAAGGATATTTCTACTATGCCAATGTATAAAAGAGCTCAGTTAGGTATAGGATATTTAGCACAAGAAGCTTCTATATTTAGAAGGATGACAGTAGAAGATAATTTACTTTCTGTATTGGAGATGACAAATTTATCTATAGAAGAGCAAAAACACAAATGTGAAGAGTTGTTATCAGAATTTGGATTGCAAAATATTAGAAAAAATATAGGAGCTTTGTTGTCAGGAGGAGAAAGAAGAAGAACAGAAATAGCAAGATGTCTAGCGACGGAGCCTTCTTTTATATTATTAGATGAACCATTTGCCGGTGTTGACCCTATAGCGGTAGAAGATATACAGCAAATTGTATCTGACTTGAGAAAACGAGATATTGGCATTCTTATTACTGATCATAATGTTCATGAAACCTTGTCTATAACGGATAGGTCATACCTGCTTTATGAGGGTAAGATTCTAAAATCAGGGACATCAGAAGAGCTTGTTTCTGATGAATTAGTTAGAAAATTATATCTAGGAAAAAATTTTGAATTGAGATAGTCTATATCTCTGATAGAATAAATTCATATCCTTCCATAATCTGATTGGCAAGTAATTTAGTACAAGCTTCAGTTACTTTTTCGCGTGCTATTTCTTTATTTTCTGCATCAATTTCAAGTGTAATATGTTTTCCTATTCTTACATTAGTAATTTCAGAAAGCCCTATATTTCCCATGCTTGCACTCACGGCTTTACCTTGAGGGTCTAATAAATTTTTTAATGGCATGATGTTGATTTCGGCTCTAAATTTCATTTTAGTAGATTATTTAAGATTGATAAAAAGATGTACAAAATTACAATAAATGGAATTGCTGCAATATGAAATATGAATAATAAAATTATAGATTTTATTAAAAATAGTAATCTAATAATATTTTTAGTTGATTTTAATTTTTCTTCACTTTTAATCTTAATAGAAAATAGTGGTAATTCTGCAACAAGTAATAAAGATAATATTATTGTAATAGCTAGTAGTATTTCTAATGAAATTTCAGTATTGTACTTATTGACAATTATTGGTAAAGATGCAATAAATATAGCCACAGCTGGAGTTGGGAGCCCAATAAATGAAGATGTTTGTCTAGTATCTATATTAAATTTTGCTAAGCGAATTGATGAAAAAATGGGTAATAAAAAAGCAATATAAGATATCTCAAAAAAAATCTCAAAATTAGATATATGATTTAAAGGTTGTAATAGTATTAGATGATACATTATAATTCCTGGAGCAAGACCAAAAGTTATCATATCTGCTAAACTATCTAATTGCTTTCCAATTTCTGAATATACATTAAGCAGTCTTGCTAAGAATCCATCTAAGAAATCCAAAAAAGATCCCGCAAAAATAAATAGTCCAGAATATATTAATTTTCCTTTAAATGCCATAGTTATAGCTAAGATGCCGCAAACAAGATTTGATAATGTAATAAGGTTAGGAATATTTCTCTTAATTGCGTTCATAAATTTGCAATAATGTGCTATTTTTTATGTTATTTTGAAATACAAATATACAACAATGTATAACAAACCTAAATATCTGTTTTTCTTTTTTACGTTTCTTACTTTTTCAGCATTTACTCAGAAATATAGTAATGAGTTCTTGCAAATTGGAGCAGGAGCAAGATCTCTATCTTTGTCAAAAGCTGTAGTAGCTTCGACAGTAAATTCTTCATCAGTTTATTGGAATCCTTCCTCTTTGGTTGATTTAAGTAATTCTGAGATAGAGTTAATGCATGCTTCTTATTTTGCTGGAATAGCAAATTTTGATCAAATTTCTTATGCTCAAAAAGTTAATGAATCAGATGCTGTCGGTTTTATGATGTTGAGGTTTGGAGTGGATGATATAATGAATACTGCTAATTTGATAGATAACGAAGGAAATGTAGATTATAATAGAATTGAATTATTTTCTACAGCTGATTATGCATTTTTATTTTCTTATGCAAAAAAAGATTTTTTTAAAGGTTTTGATGTTGGAGGAAATACAAAGATTATTTATAGACAAATAGGTAGTTTTGCAAAATCATGGGGTTTTGGATTTGATATATCTACTCAAAAAGAATTAGGTAGATGGAAGATTGCGGCAATTGTGAGGGACGCTACTTCAACTTATAATTCATGGGTATTTAATATGGAACAGTTTGAAGAGATCTATAATCAGACTGAAAATGAACTTCCAGAGAACTCGACAGAGTTAACTTTACCTTCTGTTCAAACAGGAATAGCTAGAGTTTTTAAGATAAATAACAATTTTTCAACTCTTTCCGAATTGGATTTAGAGTTTCACATAGATGGTAAAAGAAATACTTTGATAAGATCTAATGTTTTAAGTATTAATCCAAATTTTGGAACCGAAATTAAATATAAAAATTTAATTGATTTTAGATTTGGAATAGGAGATATTTCCAGAGAAAAAAATTTTGACAATACAGAATTTATATCTCTACAACCAAATATAGGACTTGGGTTTCATTTTGAAAACATAAGAATTGACTATGCTTTAACTAATTTAGGAAATCAATCTACAGGTCTTTATTCAAATTTATTTTCACTTAGATATAGTTTATAATGAATAAATTAATTTTATCTATTATCAGTGGATTATTACTTGCTTTCTCTTGGGTGGAAACAGGATTTTTTCCATTGGTGTTTTTTGCTTTTGTTCCCTTGTTAATTTTAGAAAAAAATCTTTCACTAAAAAGAAAGAACAGTTCATTATATATGTTTGGTTATTCATTTTTGAGTTTCTTTTTATTTAATGTAATCACAACTTACTGGATTTGGAATGCTACAATAGTTGGAGCATTTACTGCTTTTATTATCAATGCGATACTTATGAGTTTGGTGATGGTATTATTTCATAATGTGAGATGTGTTTTGGGAAATAAGAAAGGATATTTATTCTTAGTTTTCTTATGGATAAGTATGGAGTACCTACATTTGAATTGGGAGTTGGCATGGCCATGGTTAACATTAGGAAATGTGTTTGCTTCTTGTCCAAATTTAGTGCAATGGTATGAGTACACAGGGGTTTTGGGTGGTTCACTTTGGATTCTTATTATTAATTTGCTCTTGTACAGACTTTTAGTTTCAAAACACATGAAAGATATTTTAATTCCGTGTGTAGTCTTCTTAATACCTATTGCTATTTCTCAAATAATAAAATTGAGTATAGAAAAAAATCCACAAATACATGAAGAGGTTGTAATAGTACAGCCAAATGTAGATCCTTACACGGATAAATTTAATAGAGACGCACAACAGCAGTTAGATGATTTTATAAAAATATCAAGAACAAAAATAACTCCTAAAACTAATTTATTAGTAGGACCTGAAACTACTTTACAAGAAATAATTTGGGAGAATAAAATTACAAATACTGAAAGTATTAAAAAATTAAGAAATTTACAGAAAGATTTTCCTAATCTTAATATTATTATAGGGTCCACTACATTTAAATATTTGGGAGGTATGAAAGAAACAAACTCAAGAAAGTTGAGAGATAATACCTGGTACAATGTCTATAATACAGCAATATTTTTAACTTCTGATTCTGCTATTTCACTTTATCATAAAACTAAATTAGTTCCAGGTGTAGAACAAATACCATATTCATTTATCTTGAATAAAATAGGCGATTTTACAGTTGATTTAGGAGGGGCTTCAGGAAGTCTCTCTGTAGATAATTCTATAGATAGATTTGAATATAAAGAATTAAAAATTCTCCCTTTAATATGTTACGAAAGTATATTTGGTGATATTATTACCTCTAGAAAATCAAATGTCATAGTAATTATCACAAATGATGGCTGGTGGAAGAATACTTCAGGATATAAACAACATTTTCAGTATGCTAGATTGAGAGCTATAGAACAAAGAAAGACTATTATTCGCTCCGCTAACACTGGAATATCAGCTGTTATATCTCCAAGTGGAAAAATTGAACTACAAACAAATTGGGATGAAGAGATTGCGACAAACTCTCTTGTTTCAATTAATGATACAATTACCTTTTACAATAAATTTGGAGATTTTATTGGAAGAATATTTTCTTTTGTTTCACTTTTATTATTATTTACCGCGATTGTAAAAAACAAAACAAAAAAAATACCAACTAGCTAGTTGGTATTTTTAAAAGATTAAAACTTTTTCATTCCTCTGAATTTTCATTCTCTTCAATAGCACCAGAATCAATTTCAATTCCTTCACTAATTAAATTACCTTGAACTTCATCTAATAAGGAATCTATATTTGATGTAGAATCAGTGGATACAACTACAGTTTCATCAATCTCTTCAGTATTCGATTTACATTCAGGAGACTTTTCCTCTGTAGAACATTTTGGTTCCTTATTTGTGTCACATTTATTCTCACAAGATTCTATATAGAATTGATATCCTAAAAACAAGATAATTAATAAAGTTGTAACAATGTTTAATACAGTTTTCATAATTTATAGGTATTGGTAATTTGTGCTAATATATACAAATTATTTTATTTCAATGATTTGGGAATTTTACAAACTGGAATTTGATTCATTTTATGTTGGTTTTTTCTGTTTAAAGTTTTATATATTGTTAATACTTCTTTTTCCCGTTTAGAAATAGATTTTATATCTCCATTAAATCTCATTGCCCATTCTAGTTCAGGATACGTAGCTCCTAACTGATCTTCATCAGTTTTGTCATCCCCCCATAATCCATCAGTAGGATTAGCTTCTAATATTTCTGGGTCAATTTCTAAATGTCTAGAGAGAGAATAAACCTCTGTTTTCAGTAAATCAGCAATTGGACTTATGTCCACTCCGCCATCTCCATATTTTGTAAAAAACCCTACGCCAAAATCTTCAACTTTGTTTCCAGTTCCTAATACTAAGTAATTGTTTAACTGAGCGTAGTAATATAAGGATGTCATTCTTAATCGTGCTCTTACATTTACTAGACATAACTCATTTTTCTCGCTGTGTTTTTCTAGCAGCTTTGATGTGAAATTATCAAAAACATTGGTGAGATCTAATTCAACTGATTGTACATTTTTATATTTTTCTTTCATCCAATTAATATGTTTTCTGGCTCTGTTTCTTTGATCCTTATTTTGGTGAATAGGCATCTCAATACATAAAGTGCTTTTCCCGCTAAGTGCAGATAAAGTAGAGGTTAAGGCTGAATCAATTCCTCCAGAGATTCCTATAACGAATCCATTCGTTCCAGACTTTTCAGAGTATTCCTGAATCCAATTTTTAATATGATTTATTACTTTCTCTTCTTTCATTTTATAATTTACAAATTTATACATTTGCACTAATGAAAATTATAAAAATACTATTATTATTTTTATTTCCTAAATTTTGTGTTTATCATGGGCAAAAATAAATCAACTCAAAGGCTTTTAATAATTTTTTTTATTATTGGTATTTTTGTATACATTACCATTAATACTCAATACAATTGGGTTAGCGAACTCATATTTGATCAAGAAAAGATAGAGATTAAATCTGAACGATTTGATTTGGGTCTATTTTTATTAGACTCTTCTAATTATGAAAAAAAATTGCTAGAATGGGAAGAGGAAAATAAAGGTTTTTTAAATTATTATTTACAAAATCATATTGGAATGTATTACGATAGGGATTCTATGAAGAAGTCACATGTTCTTTCATTTGTTTCTCATCCTGATGCATTATTATATCAGAAAAGTATTCAAGAAAATTTTGTGGATTTGGATGTTTATACTGAAAAAATTAAAGAAGCGTTTGTGGAATATTTATCCATTTTTCCAGATTCAACAATTCCAAAAAAAATTATATATAGTAATTCGTTTAATTCATATGGAGTAGATGTTTACAATCAGAATTTGATTGTTGGTTTAGATTTTTATCTTGGAGAATTTCATCCTGACTCAAATATCTGGGAGTATCTTAAATTAAGATATCATGAAAAATACATGATAGCAGACATAATGGAATATTGGATAACAAGCTCATTTATTCATGAAAATTCTATGGAGAGATTTCAGAATGAGCTAATTTTTAAAGGAAAGATAATCTATCTAATGGATCTAATTTTAGAGGAAGATAAGCATGTTTTGTTTAGATTTTCAGAAAAAGATTTAGAGTGGTGTAATATTCATGAATCTAACATTTGGAATGAGATAATATCTTTAGATTTAATGTATAGTAAAGATTATAATTCTTATGCTACATTTTTCTCAGACGCTCCTTTCACTAAAGGAATGCCTAAAGAATCTCCTGCCAGATTAGGGTATTGGGTAGGTTACAAAATTATAGATTCTTATATGAGTAATAATAATGTCAGCACACAAGAGTTAATGAGTAATACTAATTATCAAGATATACTTTTAAAATCAAAATACAGACCATAATATGAGTAACTCAAAATTAATTTTCGACCTTGAACTAGATGTCAATAGTGTACCAGAAAGAATTATTATGAATTCTTCAGACAAGCAAGCAAAGGATGTCCATTTAAAATCTTTAATGGTAGCGGGTTGGGATTCAAAAACTAAAGAAACATTACGAGTCGATCTTTGGACTAAAGATATGATGGTGAATGAAATGTTTATAATGTATCATCAAACATTAATGTCTATGGCGAACACTTTAGAAAAATCTACCGGTCATGATAAACTCGCTGGAGCATTAAGAGATTATTGTGATTTCTTTGCTGAACAAACTAAAATTATTGACAAAAAGTAGGGTCAAACGATTTATTGTGTGTTTCAATAAAGTTTAAGATATCCTTTATTCCAGTTTTCTTTTCAGATGATGTTATAAAGATGTCTGGAGTAAATTCCCATTTTTTCAACATTTCTATTTTATATTTTTTTAGATTCTTCCAAACCTGAGTTTGAGATAATTTATCTGTCTTTGTGAAGACCATTACAAAAGGAATTTGTTCTTTTCCCATTTTTTGCATAAATTCTAAATCAATAGTTTGTGGTTTATGTCGAATGTCTAATAATACAAACAAACACATTAGGTTCTTTCTATTGGTTAGATACTTGTTTATCATACTCTTGAACTCTTCTCTTTTTATCTTAGAAGTTGCGGCGTATCCATATCCAGGTAAATCAACTAAGAACCAGTTGTTATTAATTTTAAAATGATTTATCAGTTGAGTTTTGCCTGGTTTACCTGAGGTTTTTGCTAACTCTTTTTGATTTGCTATAGCATTGATAAGTGATGATTTCCCTACATTAGATCTGCCGATAAAGGCGTATTCAGCCAGAGTTTCTTTTGGACATAATTTATAGTCTGTATTACTAACTATAAATTCCGCAGTTTTAATTTTCATAATTGGAAATCTATTAAAGATTATGATCTTTTAACCATTTTAAAACGATTTCGCTAAATCTTTTTGGGTGTTCCCACATAGCTGCATGTCCACAAAGAGGAATCCAATGAAGTTCTGATTTTTTCATTAATTTATGAAACTCTTCAGCTACATGTGGAGGAGTTACTATATCTTTTTCTCCCCAAATTAGGCAAGTTTCAATATCTAAATTTGGTAAATCATTTGACATATTATGTCTTATGGCAGACTTTGCATAACCTAATAATTTTAGTGTAGAAGTTCTTTTGTTTGCAATAGCATAAACTCTATCCACTAGTTCGTCTGTAGCTACTTTGGGATCGTAAAATACTTCTTGTGTCTTTTTTCTTATGTATTCTTTATCTCCTCTTCTAGGAAAAGTATTTCCAAGTGAGTTTTCAAATAATCCAGAACTTCCGGTTAAGACCATTCCATCAACCATTTCTGGGTATTCTTTCGCAAAAATCAATGCTATATGTCCCCCCATAGAATTCCCAATCAAAACCGCACTTTTTATTCCTAAATGCTTCATAAAATCAAATAGGTAGTCACTTAGGTTTTTTACAGAAACTTTCAAGATGTTTCCTTCAAATAGTTTTAAATCTAATCCATATACATGATATTCTTCTGAGATAAAATCAACCATTTCTCCAAAGTTATCCGCTCCACCCATAAGTCCGTGTAATAGAATTATTGGTTTTTCTCCGTCACCTTTATCAATCCATTTAAATTTTCCTGATTCTTTTATCATAAAGTACAACTTTGATTCTATATGCAAAAGTAAACAAATTTATTTTAATCAATTATTACTAGAATGTTCATTTTAACCCTCTAGCAATGCTCTTAAAGTGGCAAAAGTTATTAACAAAGTGGTAGAATGTGGTAAAATGTGGGGCAAATTTGTATCTTTACACCAAAATAAATAAGAGAAAATGATGAATTTAATAGGTACATACGAATGTAAAGCAGACTCAAAGGGACGTTTTATGATGCCTTCATCATTAAAAAAACAATTGAGCTCAGTAATAAATGGTGGGTTTGTTTTGAAAAGGAGTGTGTTTAATAACTGTTTGGAATTGTATCCAATGAATGAGTGGAAATTAATGGTTTCACAGGTAGATAAGTTAAATAGGTTTGTGAAGAAGAATAATGACTTTATAAGGTCCTATATGTCTGGTCTAAAAATGTTGGAAATTGATTCAACAGGAAGAATTCTAATTCCAAAAGATCTGATATCATTTGCTGGAATTACTAAAAATTTAGTTTTGGCATCTTCAGTAAATATGATTGAAATTTGGGATAAGTTAAAATACGAAGAAGTGGTGAAAAAATCATTAGAAGATTTTGGATCATTAGCTGAGGATGTTATGGGTAATCAAACTCATTCGGATGGCCTATCATAATCCGGTATTATTAGAAGAATGTATTGAGGGATTGAAAATAAATCCCAACGGAATTTATGTAGATGTTACTTTTGGAGGAGGAGGTCATTCTAATGAAATATTAAAGAATCTAGAAAATGGTAAGTTGTATGCATTTGATAGAGATTCAGATGTAGTGAAAAATTTACCCAAAGATAAAAATTTCAAGTTGATCCAATCAAATTATAAAAACATAAAAAGATTTTTGAGAATGGAAGGCGTAAGAAAGGTAGATGGGATTTTAGCAGATTTAGGTGTTTCTTCTCATCAGTTTGATGTAAAGGAAAGAGGCTTCTCTTTTCGATTTGATTCAGTCCTTGATATGAGAATGGACTTTTCGTCATCATTAACTGCAAGACAAGTAATAAATGAATATTCAGAAGAAGATTTAACGGATATTTTTTTTCGTTATGGAGAATTACGACAATCTAGAATTTTGTCTAGAATTATAGTACAACAAAGAGAAATAAATAAGATAGAGACTACAACTGAATTGGTCAATATGCTTAATCATTTAGTACCAGAAAAGAAAAGAAATCAATTTTTGTCTCAGGTGTTTCAATCTATTAGAATAGAGGTTAACAATGAAATAGAATCTTTAAAACAAATGTTAGAGGATGGGGTTGGTTTGTTAAATATAGGGGGAAGATTTGTTGTTATGTCTTATCATTCTTTAGAAGACAGATTAGTGAAGAATTTATTTAAAAGAGGTAGTCTTTCAGGTGAAATAGAGAAAGATTTTTATGGTAACATCCTAAAAGATTTAATAGAGGTGAATAGTAAAGTAATTGTAGCTTCGGAGAAAGAGAGGTTAGAAAATAGTAGATCAAGGAGTGCGAAATTGAGAATAGCTGAAAAAATAGAAAATTGACAAACAAATCTAAAATATTAAAAGTGAGTTTTTTTGAGAAGGGAGGTGTGTCGAATTATTTTCTATTCATCCTTTTTTTTGTTTTTCTTATTGTGATTCAGATTGGAGTTTCTTTTAAATCTGAAGATACGATTATTAGAATTAGGCAGAGTGAAAAAGAAATTTTTGATCTTGGTATGAAATCTATGTCTTTGAAGACTGATATGATGGGGATGTATAAAAGATCTGTCATTGAAGAGAGAATTAAGGGTTCTGGATTAAAGACTTCTGATAAGTTACCTTATATAATTGAGTTGAAATAATGAAGCAGAAAAAATCAAATAGAAATTGGACACTCATCCTAACCTTTATGACTTTGTTAGTTGTATTTATGTTTATAGGGTATAAACTATTTGATATTCAGTATAACGATACGAATATTGTAATAACTCATGATCCTACTATTCAAATTGTAGATGCTCCTAGGGGAAATATCTTGTCTGAAGATGGAAGAATATTATCTGTTACTATGCCGGTTTATGATATTAGGCTGGACTTATTTACAATAAATAAAAAATTATTTGAGAAGGAGGTTTCGAAGCTGTCAATTGAAATCAACAAGATGTTTCCAGATAAGTCAGCTTCCTCATATGAAAGTTTATTAAGAAGAAATAAACATAAAAGATATTTTTTATTAAAAAGAAATGTGACCTATGTTCAATTACAAGAGATGAAGAAATTTCCAATTTTCAGATTAGGAAGGAATAGAGGAGGTTTTATTCAAGAAATGAAGAGTACTAGAGATTATCCTTTTGGATCTCTTGGAAAAATAACTGTAGGAAAAGTAAAAATATTACAAACCTCCTCCGGTAGAGACTCGATAGTTCCTGTAAATGGTATAGAACTTGCATTTAATAAATATTTACAGGGTGTTCCAGGAAAAGAAATGAATCAAGAGATTTCTGGAAAAGTTTTAGTCCCCAAAAAATCAGATCAAAATATTCTTCCTCAACAAGGAAAGAATGTTATTACTACTATAAATATTGAGTTTCAAGATGCGGCAGAACTAGCTTTGAAAAAGAAGTTACATGAAACAAAGGCTAAGTGGGGATGTGCTGTTTTAATGGATGTTGAAACTGGAGATATTAAGGCGATTGCAAATCTACACAGAGGAGAGGATTTTAATTATTATGATTCTAAAAACCATGCAATAGTTTCTGAGATTGCTCCTGGATCAACATTTAAATTAGCTTCTTTTATGTCAATTCTAGAAGATAAGATTTTAGATATTACAGACACTGTAAAAACAGGTGATGGCAAGATAAAGTTTTATACGACTACTATTTCAGATACAAGAAAAGGAGGTTATGGAGATCTAACATTTGGAGATGCTTTTGTTGTTTCTTCAAATGTCGCTATTTCTAAATTAATAAACGAAAGCTATAAAGAAAATCCGGAGCAATTTATTTCAAATTTAAAAAGGTTTAGATTAACTGAACCTTTACAATTGCAACTTCCATACAGAAGCGAAATGATAATGAGAAGTCCTAAGGACAAAATGTGGTCTGGAACTAGTTTACCATCTATGTCAATAGGCTATGAGATGAGTATATCTCCACTCCAGATTCTTACTTTTTATAATGCTTTTGCTAACAAAGGCAAGATGGTTTTACCAAGATTAGTTACCTCTGTAAAAATTGATGGTAATATTATAGAAAAATTCCCTGTAGAAGAGATAGAGGAGAGAATTTTTTCTGAAGAAAGTGTAAATAAACTACTTCCGTATATGGAACAGGTGGTAAGTAATCAAAGAGAAAATTGGACTTCAGATATTGTAAATGGAACAGCAAATAATATCTATACAAATAAATATAAAATAGCAGGAAAAACAGGTACTTGTAAAAATGAATATTGGAACTGGTCTAAACAAACAAAATATGAAAGATCATATACGTCTTCATTTACAGGATTTTTCCCCGCAGATAATCCTAAATACTCTTGTATAG
>MDTA01195944.1_pt1 | contig 12646 bp, 7 predicted proteins | sample 811151 | NCBI WGS metagenome assembly MDTA01 (sample SAMN05326648, study PRJNA326480) | marine metagenome | isolation source: seawater | place: Indian Ocean: South | collected 2010
ATCTAATTGGCAAATTAAAAGAATTGAAGTCTATCCAGGTGCGGCATTATCACTTCAAATGCATCATCATAGATCTGAACATTGGATAGTAGTTGAGGGTACAGCAAAAGTAGAAATTGATAAAGATGTGAAAATAATAACTCAAAATGAAAGCACATTTATACCATTAGGTTCAAAGCATAGGCTCTCTAATCCAGGGAAAGTACAGTTAATTCTAATAGAAGTTCAAAGTGGTAATTACCTTGGAGAAGATGATATCATAAGATTTGATGATGTATACGGAAGGAATTAAATTTTAAGTTGCCATAATTTAATTAATAACAAAGATGAATAATTAATGATCTACAAATTTATTTTTATATTTTAATCTTGTAAATATAAATTAAAAATATTTTAAATTAGTTATTGCTTACTATTTATTAATAAAAATAATGATCCTCAAAAACTATAAAATTATAATTTTTAATACTATTGAGTGCAAACAATCAAAAAGATTAATATTTGAATTAATAAATAATTCTTAAAATTGCCAATTTTGAAAGCAGAGCTTAAAAGAATCTTCAAAGACTTGAAATATAATTTTTTTTACAATCTACATGGATTGACTAATACCAAAAGTAAGAATAAATTCTCTCTGAAAGCATTTTCGAGGACCCTTTAAATTATGGATATCAGATAAATATTCCTCAATTAGAAAAAAATCCCTTGAAAAATTTTCTATTTACGAAGAAACTTTTAGACTCATAAACCTTAGTAATAGAAGAGAAAGTATTAATTGGGGCATCATATGGTAATGCCTCTCTAAACATAAACTTACGAACAGATATTTTCAGCTATTTTTTAATGAAGATTATCCGCTTTTGAACAAATAGCCATTAGAATTCTCATAATTCATTAAATTTTTTGTATTTATATGTGTGTTTTTTAATAGGTGTATTTTTTCTTAATGCTCTAAAAATAAGCTACTTCATTTAATTTTATGCAAGTATACTTGTAAGAAAGAAAAGTTTATGGCAGGATTTAATCTCTACAATCTAAATTTTGTATATCAGTAAAATCTTCCTAAAAGTTATTTAATTATTTAATCAATCATCAAATAATTCTTTAGTTGAATAAATTCCAACAAATGGTGCTGTAATTTCTCTAATCAACCCTGTAGTTTTTCCAAAAAAACTATTTTTAACAGATATCAAATCTCCCTCTTTTACAAAAGGATTCCTTTTGGAACCTCTTTTTGCTCCAGCAGAATAAGAAATATTTTTCTTTAAAATCGTTCCATCTACGTTATACCTTATCAAAACAATTTTTCCTGATAAAGGTTTTATTGGTCCAGTCAAATCAATTGCATCTGACAAAGAAGCTTCTAAAGGTAAAATTATAGTTCCAGGATTTTCTACTCTACCAAAAATATTTACTTTTATGAATCTTGGAGAAAGTCCGCTTAGGATTGATTTTGGTATTATATTTGATGAGGCTGATGCAAGTTTTGGTAGAAATATTCTATCTCCATCAAATAATCTAATATCGTTGGTAGGATCACTTTCATTTAGAAAAGAAGTAAAGTCGATTATTGCTCTTTTCTTTCCACCTCCTTTCCCAATTGGTATATCTCTGATTATTTCGATGCGAGACAAATCAGTTCTAGAAGTTATTCCACCAGCTTTTTTAATTGCATTAGATATAGTAGTGAAATTATCAGATGGTCTTTTTATTTGAAAGTTTGATTTGTTATTCAGATTATTTCGTACGATATTATCAAGATTTTGACTTTGCGAATTATCTTGATAGTCAACAATTGAATCTTCATTAATTTCTTTAATTGCATTTTCATTTACATCGCTTTGATCTTTCATTTTATTCTCTTCCTTCAATATAGTTTGATTACTTTCAAAAAAAGATTTTTCCCTTCCATCTTCATCAAGATCATCAATTATATTATTAAAGTTCATAGCGGTAAAAGCAGGAAAATTATATATACCTGGTGACCTTACCTCGCCCCCAACTAGTATTCTAAGTTTTTTAAATATTGCTATTTTTACAGTCGTTTTAGCATTTATATTAAATTCTTTGTACTTTTTCTGGATAATTTGAGATAGCTCACTTGGTGTTAATCCTCTTACATAAGTTTCTTTTATTTTGGGAAGAAAGATTTCACCTTCTAGATCTACATTATAGATTCCTGATCCAATAAATTTAAATTTACTGACCCTTATTTCAATATCAGTGAAAAGACCAAATTCTCTATATTTTTCTTCCAAAAGTTTCTCCAATTCTCCTATTTTTAAACCTTTTACGTATAAATTTTTGGCTTTCGGTATAAAAATTTCTCCTAGCTTACTAATTTTATAATTACCAGAATTAATAAATCTATATTTAACAATTCGAATTTCAATTTCTGGATCTATTAAAAATTCTTGATAACGTTCTTTTAAAATTTTTGTAAGTTGATAAATCGTTAAACCTCTTATATATGTATCTTTAATTCTTGGAAGAAAAACTTCACCTAGTTTATCTAATTCTACTCTAGCATTAAGTTTTGGAGTATTTTTAAAAGTTATTGAAATAGTATCCCCTTCATCTAGACGATAATTATTTAGATCACTTACTGGGGTTAAATATTCAGTAACTAGAGGTTTATTTTTAATGTTTTTATTTAGTAATTCAGGATCTCCTTTAGCAATATTTTTAAATTTGATATTGATAATATCCCCTTCATCTAGTATGTAGTTACTTAGATCATTTTTTGGTTCTAAGTAAGATAAATCATTTGGATTAAATTCATTTTGATTTTCTTCATCGAGGGAATTTAATCCTCTTGGCGCATTTTCGAACTCAATATATAAAGCATCACCAGTGTCTATGATATAGTCTTCCAAATCTTTTTTTGATTTGATATAGTCAATGTCAATTTGGTTTATATTTTTAGGATTTAATTTTTTTATTTCTGAATCAAAATTGTAGTCTTCTAGTATATTTTTTTTGGATGCTAAATTATCTTTTACATTTTCAGCTTTCTTATATGCAGTTGAATTATTACTTTCTGCTTTGGAAAAATTAAAAATAAAAAAAGAAATTAAAAAATAAATAATAAAAAAGGGTCTTGAATTCCTTTTAAAAGAAAATAATTTTATAAAATTCTTCTCAAGTGCCTTTTGTAAAGTCAACATGTCTAGTAAAGCATATATAAATCTTACTATTAATTATGTAAATTGATAACTATTTTCTAATAAGCTTGATTTTTAAAAGATTGGTCTAAATTATTTAATATTTTCTAATGTCTGTTTAGGAATTTTTATTCTTATCATAATTTGTCGTTTTTTTAATATTCGAAAATTTCTCAGAATATATATTAATAGGTTTGTTTATATCTGATTTTATTATAAAAATACTTAGATTATTAATAACTAAATCCTCTAGAATTTTTCAATTGCCAATTCCAACCGTCCCTGCACATATCTTTTAAATTCCTTCTTGGTTCCCAATTTAGAATGGACTTTGCTAAAGAATTATCGGCAACTACAACTGCATTATCACCATCCCTTCTTCCTGTAAGGCTATAAGGCACTCTGATATTATTAACTTTCTGGAAGGTATTTATTAATTCCAAAACTGAGGTACCTAATCCCGTTCCTAAATTTAAAATTAATATTTGAGGTCTTTCTTTTATTAAATTATCTAAAGCAGACAAATGTCCCTCCGCCAAGTCCATTACATGGATATAGTCTCTTACTCCAGTCCCATCAGGAGTTGGCCAATCAGAACCAAAAATTTGAATTTTATTAAGTTTACCCATCGCTACTTTAGTAATCTGAGGAAAAATATTATTTGGCTTACCAACTGGATCCTCACCTAATAAACCAAATTCATGTGCTCCAATAGGATTAAAATACCTCAAGGAAGCAATTCTCCATTCAAATGGTTCGCTTTTATATAAATCTTTAAGAACATTTTCTATAGTTAGTTTTGTATTACCATATGGATTAATTGGATCACAAACATCATTTTCATTTAGAGGTTTATTAGATTGTGTTTTATATATTGCGGCACTACTGCTAAATACAATGTTTTTGCATTTATTTTTTTTCATAATTATTAATAGATTTATCGTTCCAGATAAATTGTTTTCCCAATACTTTAGTGGTTTTAAAGTTGAATCAAAGACTGATTTTAAACCTGCAAAATGTATAACAGCTATTATTTTCTTTTTTAATTTGAAACTTAATTGAAATACTTTTTCGATATCATCTTTATTTTTTATATCACCTTTAATTAAATGTATTTTCTCATGAATATCTATATTTTCCCGCTCTAATGTTAATACTATTTTTTCTATTGATTCTTCCGAAGAATTACTAAAAGAATCTAATATAAAAACATCATAACCTTTCTTTAAAAGTAAAAGACAAGTATGAGATCCAATAAAACCTGAACCACCAGTTACTAAAATTGATTCCATATTTGTTTACATAATATACAAATATAAAATATATTTAAACAAAAACTTACTTTTATTAATTACTTTATAAGAAACTTCTCTTTAAGCGATAAATTTATTTATCTTGTAATCATTAATCATTCGACATTTTTCCCTTTTTAATTTAATATTTAGAGAGTTTAGTTTTTAACATTAATAAACTTTTTAAAGATTTTTATCATTATAATTAAAAAATTAAACCCTTATCTTTTTAAGAATTTATCATGTTTAATATTTTATGCAAAAAAATTTAAACCTGAATGAAAAAATTTTTATTGCTGGTTCTTCTGGAATGGTGGGGCAAGCGATAAAAAGAAATTTAATAAAATCAGGATATGGATTAGATTCTAATGGTGGTGAATTATTAATACCAAATAGAAAAGATTTGGATCTTTTAGATTCAGTACAAGTAAAAGAATGGTTCTACATTAACAAGCCAACGATTGTAATATTAGCTGCGGCCAAAGTTGGAGGTATCATAGCTAATGTAGAAAGTCCAACGGAATTTATACTGGAAAATATAAAGATTCAAAATAATATTATTGAAAATGCATGGAAGTTTGGAGTGAAAAGATTATTATTTTTGGGGAGTAGTTGCATATATCCAAAATTCGCAACTCAACCAATAATTGAGGAATCATTGCTTACTGGCTCCTTAGAAGAAACTAATCAATGGTATGCAATCGCAAAAATATCAGGGATAAAGCTTTGCGAAGCTTTAAGGAAGCAATATAATTTTGATGCAATCTCTGTAATGCCTACAAATCTTTATGGCCCTCACGATAATTATCACCCTAGGAATAGCCATGTAATGGCTGCTTTTATAAAAAAGTTTTGTGATGCCAAGAAGAATCATCTACCATCAATCACGTTGTGGGGATCAGGAAAACCTTTTAGGGAATTTATGCACGTAGATGATTTAGCCTCAGCTATTATTTTTCTTTTAGAGCATTGGGACCCTACCTCAGAAAATGCACCCTTGGATAATAAAGGGAATCCACTCTATTTACTAAATATTGGGAGTGGAGAAGATATTTCTATAAAACAACTAGCTTGTAAAATTTCAAATCTAATAGGTTTTGAGGGAGAAATTTTATGGGATAAAACTAAGCCTGATGGCACTCCTAGAAAAAAACTTGAAATAAAAAAAATCAAAAGTCTTGGATGGAATCCAAAAATTTCCTTAGAGGAAGGAATAATAAATACTATCAAAAGCTATAAAGAAGAATGCTATTAAATATAATTTTAAGATTACTCAGTAATTGAAATAAAATTTCTTTTTAGAAGATTAATTACAAATAAAATATTAATCTTATCTCAGGTATTTATTAACAAGGATTCTGCATTTAAATACTTTAAAGTTTGAAAAAACCACTTTTTGAGAGAGAAATTGATTTTATTGAAAAGAATTAAAAAGTTAAATAAACAATAAAAAATATTTAAAAAATTAAAAAATAAATACATAATAATTTTTGATATTAAAAGTTTTTTCTATTTGTAAAATAAAATATAGTTATTAATTTAAATATTATCAATTTTTTATTTATCCCATAATTATATTTGAGTTTAAAACTAATTATTTAATTTGCTAACTGGTTTAAGGGAAAAAATTGAAAAACTAACTAAGAAATTTGAAGTTTTGTACTTGGATTTTTTTTATTTAAAGGAATTAATTTATTTTTAACAACTTTTGTTTTATAGTTATTAAAAAATTAAACTAGTCAAAAATAAATATAAAAATGATCTACAAAATTAAAAATATTTGTTGCATTGGAGCAGGTTATGTAGGTGGGCCAACTATGGCAGTCATAGCAGATAAATGTCCACATCTAAATGTTGAAGTTGTTGATCTCAACGAAGAAAGAATTAAAAAATGGAACAGTAAAGATCTTAATAAACTTCCAGTATATGAACCTGGCTTAGCAGAAATTATACAAAAATGTAGAAACACAAACTTAAATTTTTCAAGCTTAGTAGAAGAAAAAATAAAAAATGCAGATATGGTTTTTATTTCTGTAAATACTCCAACAAAAAAAAAGGGATTAGGTGCTGGTAAAGCAAGTGATCTAAAGTGGGTTGAGGCATGTGCTAGGCAGGTAGCCAGATTTTCTGAGGGGCATACCATAGTTGTTGAAAAAAGTACACTTCCCGTAAGAACGGCTGAAGTTATTAAATCTATATTAAAGACTGCTGAAAGATCTCAATTATCATGTAAAACATTCGATATTTTGTCTAACCCTGAATTTCTTGCAGAAGGAACAGCTATCAATGACCTAATAAATCCTGATAGAGTTTTAATAGGAGGTGAAAAGCAAGAGGCTATCGATTCATTAGCTGCAATATATTCTGAATGGGTTCCAAAAAACAAAATTCTTGAAACAAATATTTGGAGTAGTGAACTTGCCAAATTAACGGCAAATGCTTTCTTAGCGCAGCGTATAAGTTCTATAAATTCTATTAGTGCTTTATGTGAAGCCACTGGTGCAGATGTAAGGGAGGTAGCTAGGGCAATTGGTTCAGATAATAGAATTGGTTCAAAATTCTTAGATTCTGGACCTGGATTTGGTGGAAGTTGCTTTAAAAAAGATATTTTAAATTTAGTTTATTTATCAGAATACTTTGGATTACCTGAAGTCGCTTCATTTTGGGAAGCTGTCGTTAACCTTAATAAATGGCATCAGCATAGAATCTCTAAATTAATAGTTAAAAAGCTTTTTGGAACAGTTTCAGGGAAAAAAATTTCAATTTTAGGATTTGCCTTTAAGTCAAATACAAATGATACGAGAGAATCAGCTGCAATAACAATTTGCAAAGATCTATTAGAGGAAGGTGCGATCCTAAATATATGTGATCCAAAAGTCGAAGCTTATCAAATAGAGCAAGATCTTGGGATTAAGAATAATGAAAAGAATAAAATAAGCCTAAAAGAAGGAGAATGGTCATTCCATCAAAATATCTATGATGCAACAGTAGGAACAGACGCTGTTATTGTTTTAACCGAATGGACAGAATATAGAAAAATTAATTGGAAAAAAGTATCAAAAATCATGAGGAATCCTGCTTGGGTATTTGATGCGAGATCAATTACTAATAAAAAAGAAATTAAAAAAGAAGGTATAAATTTTTGGAGAATAGGTGATGGGTTAAGTTAAGTCTAAGAATTACCTGAATTTCATCAAAAAATATCAAACTATCTAAACAAATAATCCTTAAATCTCCTTAGTTCCCAATTCAGAATTCTCTTTGCTGATGAATTATCTACTACTTTATATGTGAAAAGAACATTCCTCCAAGATTTTTTAGATTCTTTAGATCTTAGCTAATGCGTATTAATTACAAAACAATAATATCTATAAGTGTTAATAGGTTCAATTTAATAAATTTTGCTTAATTTCTTAAAATATTTTCCAAAACTTTTAGAATAACATCAGCTACATACTTAATTATGATAAACAGGAGCAGTATTATCATCTTTAGTATCCAATTTATGAGTAAAAATCTGAAATTCTTTTAATAAGCCTGAAGTAGCATGATTAAGGATTGGAAAGATGTAATTTAAAATTGAAAAGTGGTTCTCTGCGACTATATCTCAAGGATTAGCTTCTCAAGGATTGAAATAAATCAAGGAAATAATAGATCATTTATTCTTAATTAATGCAGTTAAATCCACCAAATTTTTATTTATGATTTTGTATTTTCATGAGGATTAATAGGCAAATATCATAATTTCTTAAATAAATTATTATCATTACTTATTCAGTGTATTATCTAAATACTTCTAAAAATAAGATTTGATATATGAATTAATTTCCATAAAATTTAATAGATTAATTGCTTTTAAATTGTAGTACCTATATTTAATTGCCTCTTGGGGTTGGTTCTAAAACTGCTTTTAAAAATGCGAAATGTATAAAATCTTGAATATTTATTTATTTAATAATTTTATTTTACATAAGATATCTTTTGAGCTATTTGCTTACTAATCTCCCCTAAATGCTCATAATCATTTTTAAGTAAAACCAAACAGTCATAACTTGCAATAAAAACTATGCCGCTATTAAGTAGGAATTTTCGCTAGTCCACAAGAGATAAATTTAATTTTTTATTTTTCGTAGATAAAATATTTGTAATTTTCTTGTCTAGAAAATTAATTTATAAATTTTATAAATTTTTAAAAATAATTTAAAATATTTAATTAAAATTAATACATACAAATTGAATTGAATGTATTAATAAATTATAGTGATGAAAGTATTAGTTACAGGTTCAGCAGGTTTTATAGGGTTCCATCTTTGTAAGTTACTGATGGGAAAGGGCATTGATGTAATAGCTATAGATAATCTTAATTCTTATTATGACATTAATCTTAAAAAAGAAAGAAATAAACAACTCAATAAAATTTCACAGATAACTTCATCAGATTATATTTTTCTAAAAGGAGACATTGCTGATAATGAATTTATAAAAGCCACATTTTCAAAATTCAATCCTGAATATGTTGTAAATCTTGCAGCACAAGCAGGTGTAAGATATTCAATTACAAATCCTTCTGCTTATGTAAATTCAAATTTAGTTGGTTTCAATAATATTGTAGAAGCATGTAGACTTAATAACATAAAACATTTAATTTTTGCTAGTAGCAGTTCCGTATATGGGGGTAATAAAATAAGACCGTTTAAAGAAGCGCATAATGTAGATCATCCTATTAGCCTATATGCTGCCACTAAAAGAAGTAATGAGCTAATAGCTCATACTTATAGTCATTTATATAATTTACCTTGTACAGGCCTCAGATTCTTTACTGTTTATGGTCCATGGGGGAGGCCAGATATGGCCTTGTTTATTTTTACAAAATCTATTATTTCTAATGAACCTATCAATATTTTCAATAATGGGAAAATGATAAGAGATTTTACTTACATAGATGATGTATCCGAAAGTATTATGAGAATTATTTTAAAAATCCCAAACTCTAACACAAAATGTAATTTGACTAATATTGATCCTTCTGACAGTTGGGCTCCTTTTAAATTATTTAATATAGGTAATTCAAAACCTTCTTCACTAATTGAGTACATAGAGGCAATTGAGAATAATCTTGGGATCAAAGCAAAGAAAAACTATTTGCCATTACAAGCAGGAGATGTAGAAGCAACTGAATCAGACAACGACAAATTATTTAATTGGATTAATTTCAAGCCAAATACCTCCATAGAAATTGGAGTTGGAAAATTTATTGAATGGTACAAATCTTTTTATAATACTTGAGACTAAATATTCTTATTCAATTATTTTTAAAATTCATAAAAGTGAATATAAAAAATACAAATGCTGAACTAAAAATATATATGCTCACAAATTTATCAATAGAAATTATTAATGGTATAGAATTTATAAAAGCAACAAAAGCATAGATTTGATTAACTGCTTTTTTTTCAGTTAAACCTAAAAACAATAAATTGTGGTGTAGATGTAATCTATCGGGTTTAACTAATAATTTCGATGAAATTAATCTAATAAATATTACTTTAATCATATCTAAAAATAATGGTAAAGAAATTAATAACGGGAGCAGTTTTGAAAAGAAAATAGATAAATCATCATCAAATACGTTATTAATATTTGAGGAATCATTTATTAATGTGAGGCAAGCAAGTGAAAAGCCTAAAAAATAAGATCCTCCATCACCCATAATAATTTTCGCTGGTTTATAGTTATGTACTAAAAAACCTAAAGAAATACCAATAAGAATTGAAATTAACAAATTGCTTGAAGAAATAGTTAATCCATAAAGATTTAAATTTATAATTAGCAAAAATAAGGATGATATCGAGATTACTCCTGCAGCCAAACCATCAAGGCCATCCCACCAATTTAAAGCATTAGTCAAACCTACAATATAAAAAGTAGTAAAAAAGTAACTTAACAAATGTAATATAAGAGGCGAATCAACATAACTTAATATAAAATTATAATCTGAAAAATCGATGGACAATCCTATCCCAAAGCAAAAAGAGGCAATAAGAAATTGAAAAAATAGTCTAAGATAAGGTGATGAGCCTTTTATATCATCAAAAAAACCTATAAGAAAAAAAATAATTGCACTGAATATATATCCTAAGACTTTGAAATCATATAAAAATTCAAACTTTTTTGTAATTACACTGAATACACATATTATTAATAAAGTAACAAGCCAACCAAAAATTATTGCTAAACCTCCAATTCTTACAATTGGCTTGTTATGTTGCTTTCTAGAATTAGGATAATCAAAAAAACTATTATCTCTGCCAATCTTATTAATAAAAGGGACTATAAAATTAGTAAAAAAAAATCCAACAATTGAAAATATAATTAATTTATACAATTCCTTCTTATATTTTTTTGAAATTATAAATCTTAGACTTAAATATTATCAAATAATGTTATGAAATTTTAAAAATCAAATTCTGAATTCTGTTCTCAAATATAAATAGAAACCTTTTCAATTAGGAAATAAATAAATTTTATTAATCTTTTCTATATATAAATTATTAAATGTAATTCCTCAAAGAGTTTATAAATTCTTCCCATGAGACTGAAGTTCTTGTACTTAATTCATTTACTTTAAGCTTTGGTTGATTGTATATTGACTGAAATATCTTAGGATTTTTAAGAACAATCTCTAATGCATTTGCTAAATTATGAACGCGATCATACTTTGAGATTACTATACCATTATAGAAATGAGATACACTCGACTTAAGAGCGGGAACATCATCAAAACATATAACGGGAATTCCATATCCAACAGATTCTCTCACTGATATACCATCGCTTTCATATCTCGTGGAAGTAATCATAACTGAACCTTTTGAGTAAATTAAAGAGTGATTATAAGTTGTACCTTTAAGAATAACTCTATTCTGTAAACCAAGCTTTTTGATATATTTCTCTAGATTACCTTTTTCTGGTCCATCTCCCCAAATTTCAAAATTAATATCCCTAAACTTATCACTAACTAATGAGAATGCTTTAATTGAATTCTTATGATCTTTTGATTTTACTAATCTCCCAACAGAAATAAACTTAGAAACTTTAAGTGAAAATTGATCAATATCTTTATTATTTGCCTTTATTCCAAATTCTGGATTTCGAACTATAATCATTTTTGATGATATATAGTTTGGATAAGTATCTCTAGCTTGAGAAGATGGAACCGTAAATTGATTTATAAAAAATGCAGAAAATAAAAATAACAATTTTTCAACGATACGATATCTGTACCTTCTAAAAGTTGTATGTTCTGCGGCAATAAAGCTACATTTTAAAAAAGGATTTATTAATATGAGGGGGATATAACTACTAGACATCCATCCAAATATAATATCCGGTTTTATTTTATTTATTATTTTTTTTATATCTAATAAATATGGGAAAAGACCAAATTTATTAAGAAAAATTTTTTTCCTTTTTATGGAAAAAGTTTTTATTAAAAGATTTTTCTCTATAAATTCAGATTTTTCTTGCGAAAGGGTTAATATTGAAATCTCATATTGCTGATTTTTTATTAAATTCCTTGTGATTTCTTTAAGAACTCTCTCTGCACCACCAACAATTCCAATATCTTTTAGAACAAAAAGAATTTTTACTTTTTTAATATTTCTATTCATAACCTATCAAAACTACTTTTTTTCTTGAAGATATTTAGTTTCAGCATAATAAACACTTAGAATTAATCCAGCCGCAGAAAATACTCTTGTTTCAAGAGAAGAGGGAGCTACTAATGTTATTAATATCAATCCTGAAAAGATTGATTTAGTAATAGTTGAAATTTTTGAAAAATATACTGATAAGATTTGAATAATAATTAAAACAAAAAATATAAGCCCGCCACATAGAAGTATATATATAAAAATGTTATGTGGGGAATATTGAACTGAATATGAAAATAAATATTTAAACCCAGGACCATAACCAAAAATTAAGTTATTAATTCCAGAATTAATATAATAATTTATCCAATCAGCCCATACTTGAATCCTAATATTATCATTGAAGATATCTAAAAAATCGGTTCTTGTAAAAAATAAAAACTGAAAGAACAATAAACATAAAATAAACCCTCCTAAGATTAGAAGAAACTTTTTGAGAGTAACTTTTAATATTGAATTAGATACATAAAAAATGAAA
>MDTA01176440.1_pt1 | contig 12645 bp, 5 predicted proteins | sample 811151 | NCBI WGS metagenome assembly MDTA01 (sample SAMN05326648, study PRJNA326480) | marine metagenome | isolation source: seawater | place: Indian Ocean: South | collected 2010
AATTGTAGTATTGAACATCAAATTTTGAGCGGTGATTTCACTCCAATCACTAGAACCACACGATGGGCATTTAGGATTGTGTTTGGAAAATAATTCTTGTAAATTAGATTTTGATAAGGAATCAGGATTTGGGTGGAAATCTTCCAGTAATGTATCAGCTCTACTTGCCTCTCCACAAGAGTTACAATCTACCATGAAATCAGAAAATTCACCCACATGGCCGCTTGCCTCAAGTACCTCGTATGGTGTTACAGTTGGACAAGATATCTCTGTAATATTCCCCATTGAAGTCCAATGATCAATCCAATTTTGATTTACTCTGTTACGTAATCTTCCACCGACTGGACCAAAATCATACAATCCTTTGGAACCACCATGAATTTCGAAGGCTGGCAAAATAATTCCTCGTCTTTTCAACATCCCAGATAATCTTTCCAAACGACTACTATCAGGGATTGACATGAGTACCGCCTGAAATGCCCTAGAGTTCTTTGCCTTTGAAATTGACCGTCATTATTGACTGTTATGTGCTAATACGCATGGTTAATAACATCTCAGAACTGGCGGATTTAACGGGGTTGTATTAATGGGCGAATTCGATTATGATGTTATAATCATAGGCGGAGGCCCAGCAGGTAGTACTGTTGCAAGATACACAGCGGAATCAGGTATCAAAACATTAGTTCTTGATGCTAGAGAATCGATTGGCACCCCATTACAATGCGGAGAGCTTGTCCCTACGAATGACGAGATGCGCCGTCTATGTCCGGATGTTCCCGATATGGATGATTTATTTCAAACTCCAGAAGATGCTATTTCTCGGAGAACAGATGTTCTAAGTATCATTACCCCTTCAGGCAAGTCACTAAAATATGATTTTGAAGGATTAGTTTTGAATAGGGTTAAACATGATGAAGCACTTGTTGATTTGGCTAAAAAATCTGGCGCCGAGTATATGGTAAATTGCTTTGTCAACAAAATTGAAGATAATACAGTATATATTCGCAATGGAAAAAGTTTCACTGGTAAAGTAATTGTCGGAGCAGGTGGTCACAATGACCCTGTCAGGAGAGCATTTTGGAAGGAAAAATCATTGAACATACCAGTAAAATTTTCTCTCAAAGAAGGTAATTATGGAGAGGATGTAGAATTGCATTTTGGTTCAATGGCTCCTGGAGGCTATGCGTGGATGTTCCCTAAGTCGGAAGGAGCAAATATTGGTCTAGGGATACAAAAGAAACTCGCCAAAGGCAAATCTTTGAATCTTTTTGCAGCAGACTTCATCGATAAATATGAAGGTAAATCAACATTTAATGGAGCAGGCTCATTACCGATGTCTGGAACTATCAAAACTTTCGTCAAGGGTAAATACGTCCTTGTGGGAGATTCCGCCGGTATGGTTTTACCATCAAATGGAGCTGGAATCACCATTGCTATGATAGGTGGAAGAATTGCTGGCCAGGTTATATCTAAACACGTAAAAGAGGGACTTGATTTGAAAGTATATGAAAAAATCTGGAAAAAGCAAATGGGGAGAGTAATGCTCAATTCCAAGAGAGCCTTCAAGATAGGTAGTATAATGTTTAGATTACCCGATTGGGTTTTGAATATTTTCTTCAATAGACTAACAAAGGGAATCATATGGAGAGCAGTCACCTGTAGGAGAATGTTTTTGATAATTTAATATTGAAATTGTAGATTTGATATTTTTTCTGCTAAAAATCTGTAAATAAAGGGGAAGTTTTCAAGTAGTCGATACTCACGATTCGCTCCATTGGGATAGTGACAAAAAAATGCCTGAAATAGAGTATCTAGACTCACCAAATTCTACTGAGGAGTTGTTGGAAAGTCTATGTGCTCCTGTTAGAAACTGGTTCAAAGATTCTTTTCCAGATTTCACGAGGCCACAAAAACTAGCTATTCCAGCTATTATGGATAGAAAAAATCTGCTACTATGTTCACCAACAGGGTCAGGAAAAACATTAACTGCATTTCTAACAATTATTGATAAATTAGTGAGATTAGCACTAGATAATAAATTGGAGAAAAAGGTCCACTGCGTATATATTTCACCAATCAAGGCTCTAGCCAATGACATACAGAGAAACCTAATTGGGCCACTAAGTGAAATTTCTGAGACATATCTACCCGATCGTGCCCAAGAAATTAAAGTCGGTTTGCGAACAGGAGATACTAGTCAGTCAGATAGGCAAAAAATGTTAAGAAATCCACCACATATTCTTATCACAACTCCTGAAAGTCTTGCAATTGCAATTACATCTCCTAGATTTCAACCAATAGTTAGTGAATTGGAATATATGATTGTCGATGAATTACACTCATTGGTTCCTACGAAGAGAGGTGTCCATCTCGCATTAACATTGTCATATTTAGATACCCTGCTAAAAACTCCGGTTCAACGTATTGGAATTTCGGCAACTATGGAACCACTTGAGAAAGTTGCTGAATATTTAGTTGCAAGTGATGACCAAGAAACAAGAAATAATAGTAGTAAAATAAGCATAGCAAAAGTATCAGGGTCACGAGAATTAGACCTAGACATTATGATTACTCATAAAAAATTCAGCGACATGGCTGTTATGAAAATATTAGACTCTAATATTGAGGCTATAGCAGATTTGATTGCAGCCCATACAACCACTCTAGTATTTGCAAACACGAGGAAGATGACGGAAACTATAGTGCAAAGACTTAGACCATATCTCGGAGAACTTGTAGCAGGACATCATGGTTCGATGGATAAAAAAATCAGGCTAGATGTTGAAAAAAGATTGAAACACGGACATCTTAGGGCAGTTGTAACATCTTCATCCTTGGAAATGGGTATAGACATTGGTTCGGTCGATTTGGTTGTTCAAGTCGGGAGCCCTGGCGATATTGCTACTGCTCTTCAGCGAATAGGTCGCGCTGGACACCATGTGGGTGGAATACCTAGGGCTAGATTCCTGCCAACAAGTGTCGATGATTTGATTGAACTAGCCGCTTTACAATCTGCAATTCAAAAAGGCGAAATGGATAGATTAGATTTTCCGGAAAACTGTCTTGATGTAGTTGCACAATTCATGATTGGATTGGTTATTATCAATGAATTAGATATAGACGAGGCATATGAAATAATTGTAAATGCTTGGTCATATCGTAACTTTTCATATGATGATTTCATAGAAGTATTAGACATGCTCGAGGAAGAACGCCGTGTTTGGGTAGACTGGGAAGAAAATATCTATGGGAAACGCGGATATTCTAGAATGATATACTACACAAATATTGGAACTATTGCACCAGATAATTCATACCTAGTTTTCAATGCTGAAGGTTCAATTTTAGGACAATTATCTGGCTCATTCGTATCCAATTTGCGTAGTGGAGACGTTATATTACTTGGTGGTTCTACATATCGTGTAACAAATATTCAAGGAACTCGTGTAAACGTTACTTCTGTAACTGGATATAGACCTACTGTCCCTTCATGGTCTGGTGAAGCACGTTCTAGATCTAGAGAACTTTCCAATGCTCTTTTAGATTTGATTGGACATTGTATTATTTCTCTCCGCAAAGAAATTGATCCAAGAATAATTCTAAGAGATGCTTATGGATTATCAAATGATGTTTCAAATGCAATTGCAAGACATTTAGAAGAACACTCAATAGAATCATTCCAAGTACCTGACCCAACTAGAATGTTAGTTGAGCAAATCATTAGTGGAGGGCACCCAACATATATGATCACTACTTGCAGGGGTAGAGGATTTAACACCGCGTTAGGATATTTCTTAGCAGGACTTGCTGAAATTAAGAATATTAGCGTAATAGAAATGTCATTCGATGAAAATGGCCTATTATTGAGAACATCTAAGGAAATTGACCCTCGAGAAATGTATGACTTATTCAAGACTAATGATCATATTGAGATAATCGAGAGATATATTATTAGTACACAAATTTTTTCTAAGAGATTCAAGGAAGTCGCTGGTCGTTCACTGATAATTCCCAAGCGAATCGGTGCTGAAGAAATCAGTCCTCAGCAATTCCAACAGAAGGCGGATGCGTTATTGAATAAGCATAGAACAATCGATGATAGTTTACTAATGAGGGAAGCAAAAAATGAAATCATGTTTGCTGATATCGACATCAAAAGTCTCAATGATTTCCTAAATTCTTGTGTCGAAGGAGATGCTAGAATTGTACATCAAAAAATGACTATTCCTTCCCGTCTAGGAATGTCCCTATTTATGTCCGCATTCGAGGATTTAATGTCAATGAAAACACGAGCTTTTTTAGTGAAGGATATTGATCCAACTGTATTACAGAGACTTCTTGGAACACGTAGTTTGGCAACCGAACTTTCAAGTGAGGAACTAAATCAATACTACTTGAATAAAGCACCGATACCAACTGACTCAAGTGGCCTATTGAGATTAATGTCACACGGCGGAGGTTTGGAAAAATCATTCAACAATCCTCTGTATAAAGAAAAACTACAGAATATTGATTTAGAAATTTTACGGGAATGGGTAGAAGAATTATGCCAGAGTGGTAAAATTGTCAAATTGGATAAATGCGGCTCTAAGGAATTGGATGGAAAGTGGTTTACACCCTACATGGCTGAAATTCATGGGACCTTAGGATGTCTGTCAGTAAATGGTGGTAAAGATGTCAAAGACCTTAGAGAACTAAATATTCAAGGCTTAAGTTTCGATATATCTAGCGAACACGATGGCAGAGTACCCAAAAAATGGGAAACAATTTTGCTCGGAGACCCTCATGAAGCAATGCGTGTCAAAATCATAGAAATGCTTGGCAGTGAAGGCCCAAAAACATCGGATGAGATGGAACAAAGACTTCCTTTCTCTAAAGAATTAGTAGAAAGAATTCTTCATGAACTCGAATCTAGAAATGTAATTTCTGTAGGATTTTACCGTCAAACCGAAGAAGCCGAGTACATTTTGAAAGTTGACGAACATAGATTGACCGGTGGCGACGAAGAAGTTGTGGAATATCGATGGGTACAAAATATGGTTTTCCAAAAGTCATTTGCGCAATACGATGATGGATTCTCTGCATTCGATTCACATGTAATATTCCAAAAGCAACAAGAATTATTGTACAGAGTTGAAGAGTTTAGATTTAAAGATTGGAAAGATCTACAATTGGACTCTGATGTCATCATGGGTAGACTACTACACAATCGAATAGGGTACACAACCAAGAAAAATATCCCTATGCTTCTTGGATTGAAACCAGAACCTTGGATAGGTCCAATGGAAGAACAAATTTTGGAAAAAATCCCACCTGGAATTAATGTAACTAGACAAGAAATAATGGAAGACTTCCCTAAGGGTGAAGAATACAAGTCATTACAAAGAGATCTTAAGAGAGCATTGGATAACTTAGAACGTCAAATGTTAGTAGTTAAACAATTTGAAGATGTTGTAGGAAGGAGGCGCCGACTATCTTTATTCCACAGAGTTCACGGTGTTTATGATGCTCTTGATTTCGAGTCATCACTTGTAGATGTCATCAAAAGATTAGGTCCAATTAAGGCTAACACTATCCGATTCTATGTTACCCGTTCATTTGAAGATCTTACCGTTGCATTGATGAATCTAGAAAAGTCCGGTAAAATATCAAAGGTAATTTCCCTAGTCCCTGACCCTGAAGCATTCTATTGTATGCCAGAAGAAGTTGAATTATTACAACGACCAAGAAGAGAGGACCGCAAATTGAGGATTATGACTCAATCTGATCCATATGTATCCCGATTTATATGGGAAGTTCGAAGTATTCTTGACAGAGGATGGTACTTACCTGTTTTCAAAGGTGTAGACCCTATAGGCAAGATTTTGATGTTCAAGGTTAATGACTATTTGGAGATTAAAGATTTACACATACCCAATGCTTACATTGAGGAATTCTGTGAAGCGTTCTCAATACTTTTAGATAATCACTCAGATCAACTGGTCGATGTTGCAATATTAAGCAATTTCAATAGTGAACCAATATCGAGTATCGATAAAGTTACTAAGAAATGCTTGGAATCGATTGGCTTCAAGCTAACTGGCGAGAGAATGATAAGGGGTGGAATTGTTGACCCACAACCTAGAGAAATCGCTGAAAGAGCCTTATTCCACAAACACCACTTGCATCAAAATACGCGACTGGAAAATGAAATCTTGGCTATGAGGAAAACCCCTGAAGTGAGAGATGACTTTGCTCTAAGAGGTAGATGTGAAGTCTACAGGGCTGATTTGAAAAGTATGGCCAGCGCAAATAGACTGCATCAAGGGATTAATCTCCGTGGACATCAAGTTTGGGGAACATATGAGCACTTCCAAGACTTACTGGTAATTAGAGGTCAAGAGGCTGATGAAGACCTTTGGGACATAGTAGAATTTTTTAGCAAGAATTCAGATCCAAATATTTTCAAAGAGCGCCATGCATTGTCTCAATCAGAATTTAGAAAATTAATTCAGCCGCTAATTAGAACTGGGCACATAGTTCAAGATTTCCGTGGAGGATTCAGAACCGTCGCACCAAGAGGGGATGTAGACCCTGTTGAACTTCGTAAAGAATATCTTAGAAAGATGGTCGAAAATTATCCAGTCATTACCTTGAAGCAATTAATGAAACTATCTGGTGCACCATTTAAACCTGAAGAATTGAAATCGGTGCTAAATGGTTTTGAAGAAGATGGAACATTGATTAAAGGATTTTTAATTGAAGACTTGCATGAAGTGTGTTGGGGTAGAAAAGAACTTCTCGAAGAAGCCAAAGATATACCACCAATAAGAGATTTTGTCCTACCACCAAGCGACCCTATCGCTCCTTATTTTGCTGGCATTATGAAAGAAAAATTCGGATTTGGGTCAGCATACCTTGTTTTCAAAAACGCTGAACCGGTTGCGGCTTTCAAAGCAAATACGAGAAATAAAATCATTGAGGTTAAAGATTACGAAGGCTCCGAACAAGGTTGGAGAATTGTGAAAGAATTTGCCTGGGAACATCAGATGCCGTTGGAAACCGAATTACGTATCGGCGGAAAGAAATTAACTAAGTGACCAAAATCAATTTGCCAATACGTTCAAATTGGATTAGTACTACGATGTATTGATGAACACTATTGTTAAGGGCAGAGCATTTGCCTTGATAGCATTATTCTTGGCATCTTTAATGACTCCTATCATTTCTAATTCTACTGCTGAAAGTGTAGAAGATATTTCTATTCTACACACCGCCATTAATCCTGAAAATAATAACACATATCATCTTCTTAGTGCAGCCTCTTGGGAAGAATCAGCCAACGTCGCACGAGGATTGGATGGTTTTCTTACAACTATAGACAGTCTTGAAGAAAATAATTGGGTGTATGAAACATTTGCAAATTTTGATAATCAATCTAGACACTTGTGGACTGGATTATCCGACCATGAGGAAGAAGGATATTACAAATGGCATGATGGAACTCCTTTTTACTATCGAAATTGGGGTGAAGACCAGCCATCATCCAATGATGAAGAAGATTATGTCCATATTGCCGGAACTAATATCGGTAACATAATGCCAGGCACTTGGAATGATTTAAGCAATAATCCTGAACTAGTCCCAGTATATGGTGTAGTAGAAATCGGGCCTGGTGCTGATTACGCCCTTAGATTTGATGGAAATGATGATTTCATTATAATCGAAGACCAATTACCTGATTGGGGGAGTCACATTGAGATTGAAGCTATGGTTAATTTGCCTGATACCACAGGTATTCAATTCATCACAATGATGGGCGATTATGGATGGGGCCTTTACTTAAATAACGGACAACTAGCATATTCCAGTGAATATTCAATGTCAAAGAACCCTATTTCTAATATGTCTATTACCGAAGATAATTGGACTCATGTTAAAGTTATAATCGAACAAGACTCATATGGTGAATTTTACATCGATGGCCAGCCAGCGGGAATGATTGATGCCAATGATTCAAAAATTCCTTTGGGTGACTTTGGCTCAAATAACTGTTTTCAAAGTGGTTTAGAATGTGATGAATTAATAATCGGAAAAATGGGTGCAGGGTGTGATTGCAATTATTTTAGAGGAATGATTGATGATGTTAAAATAAGTAATGCGGCAAATGAATCGTTTTGGGAATTCCCTGAAGGTGAAGGCATGTTCACCACAGATCTTATCGGAATTACCGGGGAAATCAATGGTGCATCATGGGTAATGCCGGATGGAAGTATCGTAACCCAAGCAATTCAAATTTTTAATGGTGAGGAAATTTTTGATATTAGTGGTTCGCCTGGAGACCAACTTCTTTTCTTCGCAGAGATAGATGAAATGACCAAAGGAGCTTATTTCAGTGCTTTCGAAGAATTCGAGGACTGGTTTGATGAAAATAGTGTTAACTTTGAGATTTATGTTGCCCATGAGTACATTCCTAATTCTTGGGAGCATGATTTTGTTATCGAAACTGAATGGGGATTTGCTTACGAAGAGTGGCAATGGCCCGAGGCAGGAACATGGTGGTTCGTTATTGTCCCAGTTAACGAAATTGAGTCATTATCAATATACTTAGATTGGGATGTTGCTGACCCGCCGCCACCTCTGGAAGATATGACTGAGTTATTCAATGGAATTCCAGTTACTGGTCAATCTATATCTGGTGGTAGAAATGTGCCTCTTGAAGATAAACTGCTTTACTATTATATCGATTTGACAGAGAACTTATCCTCACTATCTGTGAAAACTTACGGGGGAACTGGTAATATTGACTTAGGTATCTCTTGGGGCACAGTCCCTGACCCATTTGATTTTGGATTTTTCCCAGGATTTTTTGAAGATGAATTTTCTGACACCGATAATTCGCAAAAAATTGCTTGGGATGGTGGACCCGGAAATGACAATGTTGTAACATTATATGATTTAGAACCTGGAATTTACTACATCACAGCATATACCTATCAAAAAGCCACTGACTTTACGATTTCAGCACAGTTTACTTATGAGCCAGAAAATATTGAACCTGAAGATGCGATTGAATTATTCCCTGGTCAAAAATATGGACCGTTAACTGGTTACAACTCCCTCGATCAATTTTTCAAAATCAATGTTCCAACAGGTACTGAAAGATTAGAGGTTGATTTATCTGAAGGTTTTGGAGAAGCTACTCTTTTCATGAAGTTTGAACAAGCTCCAACACCGTCTGAATTTGATTATCTCTCTTCCAGCCCAGGTGCTGGAGATATGATTGGATTTAACGACCCTACACCAGGAATGTGGTATATTCTACTTGATACAGAAGAAGTATTTGGGAATGTTATGATTACTGCTTCCTTCGAAGAAAGATATGTTTGGTCTTATGATGGTACGCCTATCGAGTTATTCAATAATGAAGAAATCTTAGGAATAGAGGCGCCAGAAGGTGAGGAATTATTCTTTTTCTTGAATCTTGAAAAGCCGGGAGATTATCTGCAAATATCCACCTATGGTGGAACTGGTGATCTCGAGTTAACACTTGAAGGCGATGTGATAATTTTTGACTTTGATGATTTCTTCTTTGAGTTTGATGAAGAAGACATGGGTCGACAAAGACCAAGTATGGAAACTGATTCAGAAAAAGTAGAAATTGATTCTTATGGAGAAGGTACTTCACAAACAATATTTGTTGATTTGCCTGCAAATGGAAGATTTGACATAATTTTATCTGCAGAAACTGATATCTCTGACGTCTCAATAATTGCCAACTGGGCATATAGTGACTTCATTGAACCAATTGATGATGAACCAATAATCGAACCTGTAGTGGAGGTATCATGCAGAGATAATGCTGGTGAGATTATGAAATTGAGTGACAAAGATTCTAATGGATTAATTGATGAAAGTGAATTCAAATTTATAATTTCAGAAATGGAAGTCCAAGAAGCGGATTTCAATAGTGTTGATTTGAATAATGATGGAGAAATTGAATTTGCAGAGATTCTTCAAGAATCTTGTAGATGTGACAATGAAATTTGGATTGTTTTCGATCAATTGTCAAGAGGTGGTGATTCCGTTTCAATCGAATTGTTAAGTTCCCAAATTTATGAGAATGAATATAACTTCATAGGAATGGACACTAACTCTGATTCTGAAATATCTGAAACTGAAATTGAACTGATGTCGAGTATCTGTGTTACTACTTTTGATGCCTTCGATGGAGATGGTGATGGAGTCCCAGATGATGAAGATGATTTCCCCGACGACCCTAATGAATCTAAGGATACTGATGGCGATGGCGTGGGCGATAATGCTGATATTGCACCAAGTATTGCTAATGATCTAGTTTATTCTGTTGGTGCAGTTGTTTTTGTCGGCCTTCTAGCACTATTGGTTCTAATCACCAGAGGGAGTCGAAACAATGTCCAAAGAGAGGATTGGGGCGATGAAAAGAATTTCGAAATAGCTGAAACTATGCTAGGTATGAAAGAGCCACAACCAAGTCCTCCTGAACAGAAAATAATCTCTTCACAAGTACCTGCCACTCAATTGTATCAAACCGAATTTACCAGCAACAGTTTAGATAATAATTTTGAAAATTCTATTCCTAATATTGGAAATGAAAATATGCCGACGTTTGAAGAACTGTTGGGAGCAGAAGAACAGTTTGAGGCACCGTCAAACCAACTAATGGGCATGATTGGAATCGATGGAAAAGAGTCAATTGAATACCCAATAAATAGTGGGATTAAGTGGTCAAGGGATAATCCTGGAGATGAGTGGTCAAAATACTAACCTGTATTCTTTGATTTTGGTTGCAAAATGCCTAATGGTTTGAGAAGTCTAACTATATGCCTATGCAGTTCTGGTAATATTTCAAACATGATTAATGCCATGAAAAACATAGCAAATAAGGAAACAAATCTCGATGCATAATTATGTCCAAATTCAAAAACAGACATGCCAAAATAACTCCAAGTCGTATATGTTTGATGCATCCAAATTAGTCCTACATTTCTAAAAATGTTCAATATGTGTATAACTGGAACTGTGAAAATTAATGCACGTATTCTTCTCTTCCAATCAATATCTAGTACTGAAATTGCTCCAATGAATATAACCATGGATTGTAATGCTGTACAGGCAAGAACGAAGTTTATTCCAATCAATGTACCATCACCCGCAACAAGTTCTGTCTGGTATGGAAACTCCCCAAATGTTTCTGTGCTAAACCAACGGTTCCCATCCCATGAATCCCAATTTACTCTTCCAGATTCTGTTTGAACCCAGGTTTCGCCTAAATGGATATCTCCAGTTCCTGAAACACGATAAAATAATGCGACTTGAGAAGCAACAAACCAAATCGCTAGAATACTTAACCAAGGGACATGAGCTATGAGTAAATACGGACCACCTGCATATGCCATTGCACCTCTTGACCAGATTAGAGCATCCTTGGTTTTACCTGAGTCTTCTTTCCCTTCCCATATTGCTATCCCGAATCCCAGTGGTAGGGCAAGCATACTCATTACGGTCAAAATATAATCTTGATGAGAATAATATTTCCAAGATGCTGAGAAAAAATATATAGAAACTAAAAACCATCCGATTTGAGCAATTCTTGGATTATTCATCTTTCGAAAATGCCACGAAATAGCAAGAAGAACTAGCCCAATAGCGCCAACAATTGCAACTACAGACTGAGCCTCCATGTATTCACGCAATAATCAACTTGACTTCAAAACTTGTATCCGAATGACAAATCACTTCAATAAATTACTCTAGGCCCATTTATGCGGGGACCAATTGTAGAGTATACTCCTGCAGATTTTCCTCAAGGTGTAGAATTTAATGGAGCAATTGCCTTTCTCGACAGAGACGGTGTTCTCAATATCGGAAAATCAAATTACATTAATTCTCCCGCAGAAGTGGAAATATTATCTGGTGCACCAAGAGCGGTAGGAGATCTTCGACGATTGGGTTTCAGGACATGTATTGTAACAAATCAATCCCCAATTATGCGTAGGCTGTGGGATGAAAACCAGTTATTCCTTATTCACCAAAAGTTGAGAGAGTTATTTTTAGAATGTGACGAAGATGCTCATTTTGATATGATAATTACCTGTCCACATCGTAACAGAGATAACTGCTCTTGCAGAAAACCAAACCCTGGAATGTTAAGTATAGGAAGTAAATTACTTCGAACTAAGCCAACACAAAACTTTGATTCCAAGCAAAGTATTATTGAAGTAGATGAAAAATATGAAACTGTCAACTGGTGGAAGGAAAAAATATCACCGGAAAATGAATTAGATTTAATGATTGGAGATAGAAGTAGCGACATGGGTGCTGGTTGGGCAATTGGTGCTAGACTATTTCAAGTTCCACAATCCATCGGAATAAAACATGTTCACAAACGAATAATTGATAACAGCGACAAGGGTGATTTTTTTAATCCAATTAGGTGATTTTATGGGTTGGTTAGGTCTTGATGATACAGATCACCTCGGAGGAGGATGTACTACCAAAACTCTTGATGAATTGATTATTGGTCTTCCAAAAAGTGTTTATGTAGGTGAAATTAGGTTAGTAAGATTATGGCCTTTTGCTAAACAAAGAACTAGAGGAAATGCAGCAGTTGCAGTTGAGATAAAT
>MDTA01087760.1_pt1 | contig 12644 bp, 14 predicted proteins | sample 811151 | NCBI WGS metagenome assembly MDTA01 (sample SAMN05326648, study PRJNA326480) | marine metagenome | isolation source: seawater | place: Indian Ocean: South | collected 2010
ACACCAAACTCTGCATATGAACCTTGTTTTATTCCAAGTCTTTTGATAATTTCATAAGTAATGCCATCTTCATCAGTTTGAGAAAAACATTTTCTTCCAAATTTGTTAAAAGGGTTTAAGCAATTGCTTTTTCTATTTATATAGCCTTGCTTGACAATAAGGTCCTTAATAATTGTCAGAAGTTGACTATTTAGGTTTGTTTGATCATTGTTAGTTTTTGTTTCAATAAAAATCTTTTCAATTGTATTTAATATCTGATTTTCATTGATAATGTTACTTTGATCCATAATCTAACTCAGCAATATGTATGCCATTAACAAATTTCAAACAATCCCTTTTTGTGAATTGTAATTTTTGGAATTCTCATCTTCATTTTAAATTTTTAAGTTGCACAGCCAAATCAACTAATTCTTCGTTAAAACCATACATATGGGTATATTGAATTACTTGTTTACCTATTAAGTTAAGTCGTTCTCTAAAATTAGGTATATTGTCAGGTTCAATAAGTGGTTTGTCAAATGATTTGACATCAGATCTTTGAAATTCATATGCCAAGCTTATTCTTGGTCCAATTTCATGATTTTTATTAGACGTTGATCCCCAATGAACAACTCTTTGATTCCATATTAAAACGTCATTTGGCTGAGATGGAAGTGCCTGTATATCCGCTAAATTTCCAGGAAAACCAAATTTTAAATCAGGTGGAATTTTTTCATGATAATGTAAATCTTTATTAGCAGGCAGTACATACATGCAACTATTCTCAGGAGTGGCTTTTGTAAGGGGTACCCATAAGGTTAGAGCTTGAGGGGTAAAGTCATCAAATAAAGTGAGTGGCCTATCTCTATGTGGTTTCCATCCGGATTCTCCAGGAGATACATGCCATGCCCAAAAATCTGGAAGCAACATATAATTATCGTCAAGAAGTCCTTTTAAAATATTTTTAATTTGACCTTGAATAAACCAAGGTTGATCGTAAATGAAAATAAAAACAGGAGGCAATCCCATTTTTACAATTGAACTTATGGCTTGATTGATGTCAGATGTAGGGTTTTGAAGCCCAGGTTGACTTAAGTGTAAAAAACCATCATTAATAATTTTTTTACTGAATAGTTTTTTATCTTTTTTAAATATATCAATTGCATTAGTGTTATCTTCTTTATCAATACTTAATGTTGGAGACAATTGTTCCCAAAAATCTTTACTGAAATAATCTTTTGTTAATTGCTTTGGTGAGGTTTTTAACATTTTTTTCTCCTTATATGTTTCAAATCATTAAGTTGATTCTTTACTTTAGTGATACAATTTCCCCAATTATTTAATTTTTTTTGTTTGATTATATGAAGATTTGGATAAAGATATCCGTTTTCTCCTTTGTCCCATCTTGAGTCATGAACATATGATAGTAATAAAAGTGTTTTTTTCCTCATTAATCCAGATAAATGAACCAACGACGTACAAACGGAGATGATAAAATCCATTTTTGAAACAAAAAAACTAGTGTCCTGAAAGTTATTTAAATAATCTTCACAATTGTAAAAATTATCATAATTCTTGAAAAATTCTCTATCAGACTTTGAACTTAATTTTTGAAGTGAAAAAAAATTAATTTCTTCATCTGATACTATTTCATTTAATAACTCAATATTTAATGATCTAAATGAATTTCTTGTTTGAGTGGGCCTACCACTCCAGGCTATACCAACATTTAACTTATTCTTACTGGAAAGATTTTTTAACAGTTCAGTATTTTTCACATCATTTTTAATACTGTTTTGTTTTATTATAACATTACTTCTTTGTAATCTGTTTTGTTTAAACAGCAAAGGCAGACTCATGCTAAATATTTTAAAATCATAAATTTTTGATTTATCTTTCGTGATCTCTTTAACAATTCTTATATCTTTTAAATCATTAACATTAATTAGAAGATCAAATAATTTTTCATTGACTAAATAGGTAATATCTAAGCCTATAGTGACTAATTTTTTAATATATAAGCATGCCATTAGTTGGTCACCAAAACCTTGTTCTCCAATTATTAATACCTTTTTATTGACATATGATTTTTTCAAAGTTGAGAGTTCAGGTAAATCTTTAAGGTTCAAGTTTTCATGTAATAATAAAGATCTAATTTTCTCTCTTTTCTCATAAAGTTTTAATCCATCAGTATAATTTCCTAGTTTCTGTTCAGTTAATGAAAGATTTAATAAACCCCATTCTGAATTTGGAGAAATTTCTAAAGTTTTGATAAAATAATCTTTGGCCTTATCAAACAGACCTAACTCAAAAAAATATAATCCAACTGCACATATTGCATTTGGGTTATAAGGGTTAAGATCTAATGCTGTGTCAAAACACAATTTTGCCATTTTAAAATCTATATTTTTTAAATGGGCATTACCTAACTCTACCCATAAATTGGAATCATTTGGTTTCTTAAGAATAATTTTGTTAAATAAATCTATACCAGTTAATATATTTCCATTTTGATATTCTGAATAAGACTTAGAATTAAGTATTTTTGAATATTGTATTTCTTGTTGATTTTGCATTAAAAAATTTCACATATAATTATGGTTGAAAAAGACCTTTTAATAGCAAAAACACTTCAAATATTATGCCAAATTAATTTATAGTTCAAAATTTGAAATACTAGCAATTTTATTGGCATATTATTTGCTGTTTCATGCATATGAATCAATTAGTTCCAAAATACTACGATAAATTTAAATGTATTGGCTCAGAATGTCCTGAAACATGCTGTCAAGGTTGGACAATATCAATTGATAAAGAAACATTTAATAAATACCAGAAATTAGATAATTTCAAACTTAAAAAAAAGGCTGATATATTTGTTAAAAAATTACCTCAGGAAATAAAAGGTTTTTTTGCTCAAATAAAAATGCAAGAGGGAACATGCCCTTTTCTTGGAAGTGATAAACTATGTTCGGTTCAAAAAGAATATGGAAATGGCCATTTATCAACTGCTTGCTCTCAATATCCAAGAAAACTTTCAGTTTATCAGGAAAAAAAAATAAAAACTTTGGGTTTAGGATGTCCAGAATCCACTCGTTTAATTTTATTTAGTGAAGATTCAATGAATATTATTGAAGACAAACTTTATCATGCAAAAAAGTTTATAAAACTATATGATGATCGGAATATTGATGAAACAAAAATTTTAGGTGAAAAGATTTTCAATCTTTGTTTTTCACTTTTGAAAAACAAAGAAGTTCCAATTATATCATCCTTGTGTATTGTGCAAAAACTTTTAAATGAAAAAAAAAATTTAGAATTCTTTCCTGATAAGCTTGAAACTATATATAATTATTTATTAGATAATTTCAAAAATGACGATTTTTTAAAATTCGACAATACTAGTATAATTCTTGAATTCTTAAGAGAGTTTTATGAATTTGCAAATCAACAAAACAACAACGCCAGAGAGTCTTCAGAAAAGATGTCTAAAAATTTTATCAAAATTTTAAAATCAACTCATGAAACTTTGATCGCTAAATATAAAGATCCTGATGAACAATTGGAGAAATTTCGTGAGGAAAGAAAGAGTTGTTTGCAGTTTATAAAAGTTGAATATCCTTATTTATTTAGAAATTATTTTTTAAATGAAACTCTTTCTAATTGTACAATGTTTACAAGTAGGAAAGCATTTGCAGAAAATAGGCTTGAGGTGAGTCTACTTGGTGCAATAATACCTCAACTATTAATAATTGGACAATTTTCTAAAAACAATCACGCAATATCGCAAGATGATATTTCAAAAGCATTTTATCTAACCCATAAAAATATTGGTTTTTTTACAAAATATACTGGAAACTTTGAATTTCAATTCAGAGAAAAATTGAGTGATATTCTTAAAAAGATAGACGAGAACAGCTCTTTCAATTCTTTACTATTTTTATTTGCTTAAATCCTTTTCACCCTTATAAAATATTTTGAATGCAAACAAGATTTATAAAATTAATTAGAGGAAATTATTTTTTCTAAATACACTTTATTTATTAATAAAATTTCCTTTTGATGCTAAAAGGCTTAAAAGAAAAAAATAACTAGCTTGCCACCAACCCAGCCAAAAAGAAAAATTTACCAATGAAGATCCCCAAAAATAAGCATTTAGGAATATTAACATTAATTTGAAGTCTATGGATTTGCTTAATCTCATAATTTTTAAATTAATTATCAATATTAATGTAATAAAAATAAACGTTCCAATAATCCCTGTCTCTAAAAGAAGTTCTATTAAAAAATTATGTGGATGACTGGGAATAAAATTCATGTCCCCAGTATACATTGATCCAATATCAATTTGACTGCCATCTATAAAGTTAGAAGAGTCCTGACCATATCCAAATAGAGGTTTAAGTTTAAACTTTTGCATGGAAAAACCCCAAATAAATTGTCGATGATGATCTATAAAATTTGTAGGTATTTTAAACTCAAAGTTATCTATTGAGTTTTGATCAAATTTACTTGGCAAGCTTTTAAAAAAGAAAAAACTTAAAACAATAAAAACACATACAGAGATTGTAGTTAGCAAATATTTAAACCTATTAGAAAAAACAAATCTTTTTAATAAAAAAAATATTAAACAAAAACAAATGCCAATTATTATTCCTAAAATACTTGAGCTTGATCCTGTCATAATAATATTAGGAATTAGTAAAAAAATGGTGATGTAATTAAATTTAGATTTTATTAAAAAAAAATTTACCACTGCAAAAAGTGACATCAAATTCATAAAACCTTTAAACCTAATTAATTCAGCGGATTCATAATTTGAAACATTATAAATAAAAATTAGTATTGCATTGATGGCAAAACTAATACTTAAAATTTTAAATAAAAAAATCGAGTTTTTTTTATTTTCTAAAAGTATCAGAAAAATACAGTATGAAAGTATCACAAATAAATTTAAATAGATTATAACTGAAAGAGATCTATAGGGTTTGATTGATAAAAAAGCCGAAATCAAAAAGGAAATTAAAAAAAAAGCAGTTATGAAAATTTCATACATACTCATTTTACTAAAAGCTTTTTTAAATTTTTTAAAAATTATTTCTAAATTTAATAATATTAAGATTAAAATTCCTAAAATTAAGGAAGCTCCAAAAGCAATCTTATTAATGAGAAGAAATAAAAAAGAAAATCCAATTAAAAGAATTGCATAATCTGAAAGCTTACTCATTTGTTTAAAAAATAAAATATAAAATTATTTTGCCAAGTAAAATTGAAATAATTACAAAAAATAGCAGTTTAAATACTAAATTCAAATGACTTATTAATTTTTCTTTACTAAACTTTGAGAACAAGAAGTTAAATATTCTTAAACAATAGTTTAATAAAAATATAAATAATGCACCAATACAAAAGTAAAGAAAGTATCTAAAAAGATTATAATAAAATCCAATCTCGTTTTGCAGAGATAAAAAATATTCCTTCATTTATTTTCAATAATTTTTTGTTCACAGCCTGTGCAAATTTGATAATCAATAGATTTCTTTGGGTATATGGTAGAAACTTCTTCAGAATAAATCCAGAAGACTGAGCCGCATTTTTGACACTCAATCCACAATTTCTCCATTGGAAAGGCTAACCTTTCTTTAATTTATCTAAAACTTTAGAAAATATTCCTTGAAGTTCTTCTTTTTTAACTTTTTTAGGGTCAACTTTGATGTTTTTAGCCATTTTAATTTCCTTCCAAAAAGAATATACTATTCTTTGAGTAATTGACTGTCAACATAGAAAAAAAATGCCACAAATCTTTAAAAAACTGACTTTTAAAACATCAAATAAGAATTTTACAGATATTACTGAAGATATTAATAGAGAGTTGCAAATATTGGATATTAACAGTGGTTTGCTAAACTTATCAGTTTTGCATACAAGTTGTTCATTATTAATTCAAGAAAATGCAGATCCCACCGTTCAATTAGATATAAAAAATTTCTTGGAGGCAATAGCCCCTGAAAAAAACTATATTCATAATGCAGAGGGTCCAGATGATATGCCAGCTCATTTAAAGTCGCTTCTTACACAGACGCATTTAAGTTTGAGCTTTAATAATAAAAAATTAATACTGGGAACGTGGCAAGGAATATTCTTGCTTGAACACCGAGTTTCCGATAAAATTAGAAATATTCAATTACATTTTATTGGTGATTAAAATGGTTCTTTTAGGTTCTCCTTTATGTGAATTTGGCAGAAAAATAATAGATTTCTCATTACAGAATGTTGATGAAAAAAACTATAAACTAAATGAATTAATTGGTTCAAATGGAACTGTAATTATGTTCATTTGCAATCACTGCCCTTATGTGAAAGCCATAGTTCCAAGACTTTTAGAAACCACGAAAATTTTAAAAAAAGAAAATATTAATTCAATTGCTATTATGCCCAATAACACTAAAGACTATCCAGAAGATAATTTTGATAACATGAAAAAATTTTCAAAATTACATGATTTTAATTTTCCTTATCTTATAGACAAAACTCAAAGTATTGCAAAAGCTTATGGGGCGGTATGTACTCCAGATTTTTTTGGGTATAATAAGAACGGGGAATTAAATTACCGAGGAAGATTATCACAAATGAGAGATTTGAAATTTGTAAATGATAATAATGATTTGTTGGATGCTATGTTAATGATAAGTAAAGAAAACAAAGGACCTAAAAATCAGTATCCCAGTTTTGGGTGTAGCATTAAATGGTATTGAAATCAAATAAAGAAGTTTCTTACAATTTCAAAACTATCTTTGCCAATATAATCAGGCTTTAAATAAAAATTACTAATCTTTTTTTCGTACCTGGTTATGTATGCGGTTTTTAGTCCAGCAAGCTTTGCACCATTTATATCCCAGCCATGTGCCGCTATCATAAGCGTATTTTTTGGATTAATATTCATTAACTTGCAAGTTGACAAATAAACACTTTTATGAGGTTTCCATTTTTCAAATTGATCAATTGAAAAGCAACTATCAATAAAATTTTCAACCTTGTTATTTTTTAAAAGAGTTTGAGTATTAGACTTAGATCCATTTGTAAGGGTTATAATTTTAAGATTATTTTTTTTTAGAAGCTTTAGTGATTTTTTAATATCATTATGTATTTTTAAACGACTAAAAGAATTTAGAATCCTATTTATTGAAGTCCTTTTACAAATTATGTTTTTTTGTAAAAAAATTTTTTGCAACTCATTTTGACCTATAGTCTTAAAATCAATAAATTTTCCACTTAAAGTATAAGAAAAACCTTCTTTCAGAACTGAAAAAAACCATTGATCTACAAGTTTTCCAGATAATCCAGAAATTTCAAAACTATTTTCAATCTCTTTTAAAGAGAACATTGTTTGATTTACATCAAAAATTACAAGTCGTATTTCTGATAATTTATTTGGCATATTGATTGCAAAATTGGATTATGGATGATTTGTCTTTAAGTATCAATCAAGAGAAAAAAATTTTTTTGCATCTGTAAGTTATAGCTGGTTGAAATAATTTTAATAATTTCGTTAGTTTATTAATGTTATAAAATATCATGATCTATTTAAATCTCATGCGACACGCTAAAACAGATTTGAATAATTACAATGGTGATGATTTTGAAAGACCAATTTGTAAGAAAGGTATTTTAAAAACAGATGCTGTAAAAAGGTATTTAGAATCTAAGAAAGTTTCTTTTGATCTTTATTTTTGTTCTCCTGCAGTTCGCACAAAACAAACCTTGCAATGTTTATTAAAAAATAAATCAATTAAAAATAAAAAAATTATTGAAGACTATAATCTGTATGATGGAAATAAAGATAATTTTTTATTAAAACTTAGTAAAATTAAAAATTGTAAAAACATTCTTGTTCTTACTCATGAACCACAAATATCTTACTTCCTGAATTTTTTTTTAAGTGAAAGTAATTGTTCTAAAAAACTCAGAGAGTTGCATCCTGTAACATCTTCATTAATTTCAATCAAATTTGACTCAGAGGAATGGGACTCCATTTCAAAACATAATGCTGAGCTTTTTAAATTTATAGATCCCAATAAACTACTTAAACAAAAAAATAAATAAACTTTTACAAATTATTAATGAATCTCACAATTTTGAAAGCGCAACTTAATTTATATAATTTAGTGGCATGGTGTTTGCACAATATATATCAAAACTTAAGCTAGAAAGAGGATTACAATGGCAATAAATGCAATGCATGTAGCAAAAACAGGTCTAAATGCACAACAAGTAAGAATGCAAATTATTTCAAATAATCTTGCGAATGTAAATACAAATGGATTTAAAAGAGATCGAGCGAATTTTGAATCTCTACTTTATCAAATCATAAGAAGTAGTGGTGCACAAACATCTGTTGATACAGAACTTACTTCCGGTTTTTCAGTAGGAACTGGTGTTAATATTGTAAATTCAAATAAATTACATTCTCAAGGTAGCATTGTCTCAACAGATAACTCATTGGATCTAGCAATTGATGGGGGTGGTTTTTTTCAAGTTTTACTTCCGGACGGTCAAGTTGTTTATACTCGTAACGGAGCGTTTTCAAGAAATAATGAGGGTATCCTAACAACAAGTAGTGGTTTTATAATTCAGCCTGAAATTGCTGTACCCGCAGAAGCTACCAAAATTAATGTTTCAGCTGATGGTATTGTTTCTGTTCAAATTCCAGAACAGGTTGAGGCTCAGGAAGTTGGACAGCTTCAGTTAGCTGATTTTCAAAATAGAACAGGTTTACAACCTATCGGTGAGAACTTTTATGTTGAAACAACCTCAAGTGGTCCACCAGTAATTGAAAACCCTTTTGCTGCTGGTTTTGGTAAAATTATTCAAGGAGCCCTAGAAAGTTCTAATGTAAATGTAGTTCAAGAGTTAGTCGATATGATTGAAACTCAAAGAGCCTATGAAGTAAATTCAAAAGCAATAACATCAGTTGATGAAATGCTAAGATTTGTAAGTAATAATTTATAGAGATTAAAATGAGATTATTTTTATTTTTATTTTTATTTATAATTCAAAGTTGTGCTTCACATTTTCAGGATAAAATAGGTGAAGAATTTAAAAGCATTCAACCTGATTTCTCAAATTTTGAAAATTCTAACACTGCTACAGAGGGTGCAGTTTATGATGGTGATGGTGGCCTTTTTGCTTCAGACAGAAGAGCTAATAGAGTAGGTGATATTATTACCATTACATTAGAAGAAACTTTAACGGCTGCTAACTCAGGCTCAGAGACTCTTGCAAAATCTGATGCTTACACTTTTGATTTACCAGAAGCTCTATTCGGTCCTTCATCTTTAATAGGAAAATTATTTTTTCCTGGTGGAGTAAAAGAAGGAAATTTGCAAGGTGGTACGACTCAAAACTTTACTGGTTCAGGTACCGCTGCTCAATCAAATAGTATGACTGGAACAATATCAGTAACAATTGTTAGGGTTTATCCTAATGGTAATTTAGAAGTGAAAGGACAAAGAAAGTTAGAATATAACAGTGGAACAGAGTATCTAAGATTATCTGGAGTAGTAAGACCAGACGATATTTCTTCTGGTAATACTGTTTCCTCTAAAAAAGTAGCAGATGCTCAAATTTCTTACACTGGCACTGGTGATATGAATGATAGTGTTACAAAAGGATGGTTAAGTAGATATTTCGCTTACGTATCTCCTTTCTAGATTTAATATGAGAAACTTATTATTTTATACATTTACTTTGCTCTTTTTTGCCCATTCAGCTTTTGCTGACAGAATAAAAGATATGACATCTCTTGCAGGAGTAAGGTCGAATCAGTTAGTGGGTTATGGTTTAGTGATAGGCTTAGCAAAAACCGGTGATGGAAGTGTTAACTTAACTAAACAAAGTATAGCAGCTATGATCTCTCAATTTGGAGTAATAGCTAATACTGCTGATATCGATGCTACTAACTCAGCAAATGTAATGGTTACAGCAAACTTACCTCCTTTTGCAAAACCAGGACAAACAATTGATGTAACTGTTTCAACAATTGGTAAAGCTAAATCTCTTAAGGGTGGTACTTTGTTGATGACTGCATTAAAAGGTGCAGACGGTGAGGTATATGCTATTGCCCAAGGTAATTTAGTTGTTGGGGGACTTGGAATTGAAGGAGCTGATGGTTCAAGTACAATTCAAGGAACTCCAACTGTTGGAAGAATACCTGGAGGGGCAACAGTAGAAAAATTAGTAGAGAATACTTTCTTGGAAAAAGATAATATAGTTTTAAATCTTCATCAGGCTGACTTTTCTCAAGCCAATAGAATAGCAAATACAATTAATGAGACTTTTGGACCAGAAGTAGCAATACCTATGGATTCAACTTCAATAAAGGTGAGAACCCCTGCCAACCCTTCGCAAAAAGTTTCATTTATTGGTTTATTAGAAAACATAAATTTTGAACCAGTAACTCCTAAAGCTAAAGTTGTGGTTAACTCTAGAACTGGAACAGTTGTGATAGGCGGAGATGTTAGAATTTCTCCAGCTGCAGTAGCTCATGGAAGCTTATCAGTAAAAATTCAAGAAGATACCAAACTCTTGTCAGAAGGAACCGGTACAGTAGTTGGGACATCGGCAACAGTATCTGGTACTGCTGCTACTACTGCTGCGGATACTCAGATAGATGTTGATGAGGAACCAGCTAGAGCATTTGTTTTTGACCCTGGAATTGAACTACAGACACTTGTTGATGCATTGAATGAAACTGGAACAACAGCAACTGATATGGTTGCAATTTTAGAAGCTTTAAGAGAAGCAGGTGCGTTAAGAGCTGAACTTATAATAATTTAAGCAATGGTAAGTCCATGGAAAACACCATATCAAAAATTAAAATAAATGTTGATGAACAACTAGAATCAATAAATTCAAAGAAAATTAACAAGGATTCAGATTTAAAAGTTGTCGCTGAAGAATTTGAGTCACTATTTGTTTATCAAATGCTGAAGAGTGCAAGAAGCGCAAAACTCTCTGAGAGCATTTTTTCAAATCAAGGTTCTGAAACTTATGAATCATTATTAGATCAAGAATATGCAAAAACTCTTTCAAAAAATCATAGTTTTGGAATCGCTGATGCCCTTATAAGGCAATTTGGGGGTGCAAAAAAATAGATGCCTAGTTTATTTGATATTGGAAAAAGTGGACTTCAAGCTTACAGACAGTCACTAGCTGTTACTGGTCAGAATATCGCAAACGTTAATACTGACGGATATAAAAAAAGAGATGTTTCTTTAGAAGAAGTAACTGGAGCTGGTGGTGGTGTAACAGAAATATCAGATCAGACTGGTTTGGGTGTTAGAGTTGAGCAAATTAGAAGAGCATTTGATGAATTTTTAATTGATAAAGCACGTCAAGCATCATCCTCGTTTAAAAAGGCTGACACTTTTTCTGATGAAGTTAGGGATCTCGAGAACTTACTTCTTCCAACTGATACAAACTTAAGTTCTTCAATTGGGAATTTTTTTAATTCACTTCAAGATATAGCAGCTTATCCAGATGATCAGGCTTCAAGAATAGTTGCAGTTGAAAAAGGTAAAGATTTGGCAGCACAATTTAATTTATATGCAGAAAGATTAGAGAATGAAAAAGAACAAATTTTAGATAAGGTTAAGAATTCTGTTACCTCTGTTAACTTACTAACAGACCAAATATCAAATGTTAATGCAAAAATCCTTGCGTCTGGTGTTGCAACAGGTGGTTCCAACGCTTTATTAGATCAAAGAGATTTAATTTTAGCTCAGTTAGCTGAATTAACACAGATAACTGTGAATTATGGAGAAAAAGGTGAAGCTGAAGTAAGGCTTGGCAATACAGGTTCTGGGCCAATAATAGTTGCGGCAGATGCAGAACCAACTAGAGGTAATGATACAACTACTCAAATTGATGTAATTAATCAAGGTGCAAGATTACAGCCTGTTGTTGGTATTAACCAAATTGCAACAAATCAAATTCAAGCTGGAATTTTAAGCGGTATGGTTGATGCTTATGCTTTGATAGATGATACTCAAAAAGAAATCGATAGTTTGGCAATTTTAGTTTCACAAGAATTCAACGAAGTTAATCAATCAGGTTTGGACCTTGATGGTAAAACTGGAAAACAAATGTTTACTGTTTCAAGTCTTACCGCAGTTGAAAATCCAACTAACAGATCATCTGTAGGTATTGCAGTTTTTGTAACAGACCCTATTAAAGTTAAAAGTTCGGAATATAAAGTTATATACCATGAAAACGAAGAATTATGGAAATTAACTTCTGATGAATTGAAAATACCAATTTCAGGAAAACAAACCATAGATGCAGAAGGTTTTAAAATTTCTTTTTTTGGAGAACCACTTGATGGGGATGAATTTTCTATTGTTCCTAGTAGTGCCTCTAAAGGCATGAGTTTTTTACTTAGTAGGCCTCAGGATTTTGCTGCAGGTGCAAAAACACTTATAAGTTCTAGCTCGTCTAATACCGGAACAGCTAAATTGGAGGAGTTGGCTCCAATTAAATTTGATGACAAAACTGTGATTAAAGATTTAAATAATGTCTTTTCTAATGGATTAAGCCCGGTAACTGCTACAACTTTTTCTTCAGATGGAGGAGCTGCAATTATTAAAGCAGATTCTTCTTTTGTGAAT
>MDTA01062179.1_pt1 | contig 12643 bp, 12 predicted proteins | sample 811151 | NCBI WGS metagenome assembly MDTA01 (sample SAMN05326648, study PRJNA326480) | marine metagenome | isolation source: seawater | place: Indian Ocean: South | collected 2010
TGGGGGAATTATGCCGATAGCGACAGATCGGTCTGGAATTCAATACAGAACCCTTAACACTAGAAAAGGAGATGCAGTTCAAGCCTTAAGAGTTCAATGTGATAGAGACCTTTATAAGAAAGCAATTCAAAACTTATTACAAAAGACAACAATCCATATTATTGAAGATGAGGTTATCGACTTGAGTGTAGATAAAAAAAATATTGCTTCAGGCGTGATTACAAAAAACAACGGAGCGATCTATTCTCAAAAAGTTATTTTAACAACAGGAACTTTTTTGAATGGTGTTATGTATACCGGAGACAAAAAAACAACAGGAGGAAGATTGAACGATTTTTCATCAATACCCCTGTCCAAAAGACTATATAACTTAAACCTGCCAATGGGTAGACTTAAGACAGGCACCCCAGCAAGAATAAAACTCTCAAGCCTAAACATTAACAAACTTGAAGAACAGCCAGGCGACAGCCCCACACCCTGGATGTCGTTAAGAGGGGAGCAAAGAAAGCATATAGAGCAAAGAAGCTGCTTTATAACCAGAACCTCTAAAAAAACACATGAAATAATAAAAAAAAATATACACCTTTCAGCCATGTATTCAGGAAAAATAGCAGGAATTGGTCCAAGATACTGCCCTTCAATAGAAGATAAAATATATAAATTTGAACATAAAGAAAGCCACCAAATATTTATAGAGCCTGAAGGCCTAAAAAAAGATCTTGTATACCCGAATGGAATATCAACAAGCCTTCCTCAAGACGTTCAAGAAATGTTTATAAAATCAATAAATGGAATGGAGGGATCGGTGATAGAAGAGTATGGATATGCTGTTGAATATGATTTTATAGACCCAAGACACCTAAAAAACACTCTTGAAACAAGATATATAAAAAACTTATATCTCGCAGGACAAATAAACGGAACAACAGGGTATGAAGAGGCGGCAGCACAAGGAATTTATGCCGCAACTAACGCAGCCGCAGCAATACAGAACAAAAAAGATTTTATTCTTGGGAGAGATGAGGCATATATAGGCGTAATGATAAGCGACCTAACAAACCACGGGGTTACAGAGCCCTACAGGATGTTCACAAGCAGAGCAGAACACAGGCTGCTGTTATCACAAAACAACGCCGAAAAAAGATTATTGTTAATTGGTTATAAATGGGGCCTTGTTAATAGAAAACAGTTTGAGAGATTTCAAAACAACGAGCTTAAATACAATAAGTTTTATAACAAAGAAATTAAAAACAACAAAATAAAAAAAATAATAAGCAAAAAAGGAAAGCTAATAAAACTAAAAGAGAAAACCCCACTAGAAAAACTACTAAAAAGAACAGATATCAATCAAAACAAAATATTTACACCGAAAAAAAACGAAGAAGTTTTTTATAAAAGAGCTTGCGCAGAAATAAAATACAAGGGCTATATCGAAAAACAAAAAAGAGAAATAGAAAAAAATAAAAAACAAAACCAAAAACAAATACCAGAAAATATAAACTACAGCGAAATTAACGGCCTTTCAAACGAGGTGGTTGAAAGGCTTGTAAAAGCAAAACCAAACAACATAAAAGATGCCGCTCAACTAGAAGGAATAACACCGGCAGCAATTAACGCAATTCTTATAGCTATAAAAAAAGACCAAACAATAACAAACAAAAATGGATAACAGGCTTGATGCCACAACAGACCAACAAAAACAAATTTTAACCTTCATAGACTTGGCATTAGTTTTTAATAAAAAACATAATATCTTTAGAAGAAAAAACAAAGAAGAGGTTTATATTAACGATGTTGTAGAGTGCGCCCAAGTACTAAAAGCTATGAAAAAAAACGAAAAAAAAATTTTAGACCTTGGTTCTGGTGGAGGCTTTCCTGGAATGGTATTGGCAATCCTTAAACCAAAAACGGAAATAACCCTAGCAGAAAAAAACCAAAAAAAAGCTTATTTTTTAGAAAAAACAATTAAAAAACTTGGCTTAAAAAACTGTAATGTAAAAAAAACTAATATAACAAAAAATACAAAACTCGAACCTTTTGACGCAATAACAACAAGGGCGTTTTCATCAATAAAAAAAACGATCCAAATTACGCAAAACTTAGCACACAAATCAACAACTTATTATTTTTTTAAAGGCAAAGAAGCACAAATACAAAAAGAGGTTGCAGAAATTGACTTAAAGAGCTACACGGTAAAAATATTTAACACAAAAAAACAACAAAAAGAAAGAAACATAGTTATAGTTAATAAAAATGAATAAAATACTTTCTATCGCAAACCAAAAAGGGGGTGTTGGCAAGACAACAACCGCTGTTAATTTAGCGGCCGGCTTAGCCAAAACAAAACGCAAGGTATTGTTAATAGACCTAGACCCACAAGCAAACGCAACAACCGCAGCTGGAGTGGAAAAAAACAAACTCATTTGTGACGCCTTTAAACAGAAAACAGATCTCATTGAGTGCGCAGAAGAAAACAACGAGGGTTATTTTGTTATTCCTGGAAGCGATGAGCTTTTGGCCCTTGATGTTGCAATAAGAGATGAAGGAAGACAGGGGTTTTTAAAAGAACGGCTAAAAAACAATAAAAACATATCTGATGGTTTTGATTACACAATAATTGATACACCCCCAACACTTAACCAACTAACCCTTGAGGCTTTAATGGCGTCTCATGGAACAATTATCCCTCTCCAGTGTGAGTATTATTCGCTTGAAGGAATATCAGGATTAATAAACACAGTTAATACAATTTTTAACAAAGGTCTTTCATCTAACAGAATTCTCGGTATCATTAGAACAATGGTAGACCTAAGAAACAACCTTGCTAAAGAGGTTTCTGCTGAGCTAGAAAAACACTTCCCAAAACTTGTTTTTAACACACTTATTCCAAGAAATATTAAACTCGCAGAGGCGCCAAGCCACAAAGCATCTGGGATAAAGCACACCCCAGGATCATATGGGGCTCAGGCCTACCTTGCCTTAGCTGGGGAGTTGATAAGAAGGGTGGAACATGTCTGAAAACAAACACCTTAAAACAGGTTTGGACTCTTTATTACCAAAAACAAAAAACAACCACGAGACAATTAAAAATATTGAGGTGGAAAACATAACACCAGGAAGGTTTCAACCTCGTTCAAACTTTGAACAATCTAAAATGGATGAGCTTAGCGATTCAATAAAAAAGCACGGCATCTTGTCACCAATAATTGTCAGACAGCTAGGTTTGAGCAAGTACGAAATTATTGCTGGAGAAAGAAGATACAGGGCAGCAAAAAGCGCAAACCTCACTAAAGTGCCGTGCCTTGTAAAAGAAAAAAAAGACCAAGACAGCTTAGAATTAGCCTTAATTGAAAACCTTCAAAGGGAAAACCTTAATCCTGTTGAAGAGGCTAGAGGGTACCATCGTTTAAAAAATGAATTCGGACTAACCCAAGACGAAGTTTCTAAATCAACAGGAAAACCAAGAAGCTCAGTAGCAAACAGTCTAAGGTTGTTAAATCTTCCCAATAAGGTTTTGGATATGCTAGAGGAAGGGTCTTTAGAAAAAGGCCATGCAAAAATCCTTGCCTCAATGGATGACCAAAAAGCAATAAAAGAAGCAGAAAGAATAGTAAAAAATAAAGTTTCTGTTAGAGAGTTTGGAAGCAAAAAAAAACAAAACAAAAAAACAAAACAAAAAATAACAGACACGCTACTCATTGAAGAAAAGCTTTCTGAGGCTTTTGGACACCCAATCTCCATAGACTCTAAGTCAAAAAACAAAGGCGCTGTATCAATCAAATATAATACAGACAAAGAGTTAGATATAATTATTTCAAAAATACTCAACAAGTAAAAAAACAGTTTTTAACATTGCTTTTTTTTGTTAAAGATTGCACTTAAACAAGCAAGAGTTGTGATTGTGCTCAATAAAGAAACTATCTTGTAAAAATGTCTTTTTAACTTAGATATTCTCTTATATAATGTGAGGCACTTAAGCAGCCCAGAACCTTAAAAATTAAAAATAATTTGAAATGGCAAAAGAACTTACAACCACCTCATACATAAACCACCATCTAACCAATTTAACCTGTGGGAAAACTGACTCTGCCGGATGGACCTGCGACCACCATTATTACAGCGAAATGGGTTTTTGGTCTTTTAATGTTGACTCAATCATTATATCTTCGTTGTTAGGTTTTTTATTCATAGGAATTTTTAAGTTAATTAAACTAAATCCGGCAAATGAAAAGCCTGGCAAAATGCAAAATTTTGTAGAGATGTGTGTAGAGTTTGTAAATGAAAATATTCAGTCTATCTTTGGACCAACAAAGAACAAAATTATAGGACCCCTATCATTAACAGTTTTGATATGGGTTTTTTTAATGAATCTTATGGATTTAATACCGGTTGATTTTTTACCGGAAGCAGCAAAACAAGTTGGATATGCTGCAGGACTGGTAGAAGATCCAAATGATGTTTATTTTAAATTCGTCCCAACCACAGATCCAAATATAACTCTTGGTATGGCACTTGGTGTTTTTATTTTGACCATCTTTTATAGTATTAAAATAAAAGGCTTGGGAGGTTTTATCTCAGAGCTAACCCTTCATCCTTTTGGAAAATACGCCATACCTTTTAATATTTTACTTGAAACCATTCAGCTGCTTGCAAAACCCCTTTCTTTAGGCTTAAGGTTGTTTGGTAATTTATATGCTGGTGAAATGATATTTATATTAATTGCACTGCTTCTTTTCTTTCAGTCAATCTTTTTTGGTGTTTTGGGGCTTGGTTTACACCTATTGTGGGCTTTATTTCATATTTTGGTGGTGAGCCTCCAGGCTTTTATATTTATGGTTTTAACAATTTTATACCTATCGATGGCGCATGAAACAGCAGATCATTAGGATTATAATAATTTAAAAAAGGAGAAAAAAAATGGAACAATCTGTAATTTACATAGGAGCAGGACTCTTAATTGGTCTTGGAGCTATTGGTTCAGCTGTTGGTTTGGGGGTCCTTGGTAGTAAATTTATTGAGGCCTTGGGTAGGCAGCCAGAGCTTAGACCTTTGCTACTTACTAATTTCTTTATTGTTTTGGCTTTGGTAGAGGCAATACCAATTATATCAATGGTATTTGGTTTGTATTTGCTTTTTGCTGTTTAACCCACAAAACAAATGAACATTAACGCAACTCTAATATCACAAGCAATAATCTTCGCGGTTTTTGTTTATATTTGTTATAAATATGTGTGGCCATCAATCTTGGCCATTATGGAAGAAAGGGAGAAAAAGCTTGCTGACGGTCTTGAGGCCTCAAAGAAAGCTGATGATGCGTTAGAGGAGGCTAAAATAGCATTTGATAGTGAAATAAATAAAGCAAAAAAAGAAGCGGCGGAAATATTAGAAAAAGCTAACAACAGGGCAACACAAATAGTTGGAGACGCAAAAACAAAGGCGGAGGCGGAGGCGGAAAAGATATTAACATCTGCATCAAAATCTGTTGAGAATGAAATTAGCAAGGCTAAAGAAGAGTTAAGAAAAGACTTGTCTGAAATAATTATCAACACCTCACAAAAAATACTTAACGAAGAGATCTCTAAAGAAAAACACGCAGATCTTCTTGATAAGGCAGTGAAGGAGTTATAAACATGATAGATTTAGCTCCACTAGCTAGGCCTTATGGCAAGGCTTTGTTTTATGCAGCACTGGAAGCTGAAGATTTAGAAAAAACAAAAGCATCTATACACATACTGTCAAACCTATCTCTCACCAAAGAGGTTAGTGTGTTAATAGAAGATCCAACAAAAACAAAAAAAGAAATAGCTAAAATTATTCATAGCTTAATGGGGGAGAGTTTAAATACAACAACATCAAAACTATTAAACATACTCGCTGAAAACAAAAGACTAAACCTTATAGCAAGCGTCAATGATTCTTTTGTTAAGCTATATGAAAAGCACAACAAACAAACAAATATATCAGTTACAGTTGCTTCAGAAGTGGCAGATGAAACCAAAAACGATTTATTTGCAAAATTAAAAAAAACATACGGAGACAATATATCCGTTAATTTTAAAAAAGACCCTTTAATAATGGGCGGCTTATCAATAATGGTGGGCGACGAGTCTTTTGATCTTTCTATAAAAGGCAAGATAAAAAAACTTATCAATCAATTAAACTTTTAAGGTGAAAATATGAGTCAATTAAATCCATCTGAAATATCAAGCGTTTTAAAAGAAAAGATTTCAGGTTTAGACCTCTCCTCAGAAAAAAAGAATGAAGGAGTTATTGTTAGTGTGTCTGATGGAATCGTCAGATTGCATGGTATGGGTGATGTAATGTATGGGGAGCTTATTGAGTTTGAAAATGGAGTGCTAGGCTTAGCTCTTAATCTTGAGCAGGATTCAGTTGGAGCAGTTGTTCTTGGAGACTATCTAGAATTAACCGAGGGGCAAAAGGCAACGTGTACTGGAAGGATATTAGAGGTTCCGGTTGGAGAAGAGTTGTTAGGTAGAGTTGTTAACACGCTTGGTGAACCAATTGATGGCAAAGGCGAGGTAAAAACCAAAGAAACAGCACCTGTTGAAGTTGTTGCGCCTGGTGTTATTGCAAGGCAGTCGGTGGACCAACCGGTTCAAATTGGCCTTAAAGCCGTTGATGCAATGGTTCCTATTGGGAGGGGCCAAAGAGAGTTAATTATTGGAGACAGACAGACTGGAAAGACAGCTGTGGCTGTAGACGCAATTATCAATCAAAAAGGAACAGGCATTAAGTGCATCTATGTTGCAATTGGGCAAAAACAATCAACAGTAACCAATGTTGTAAAGAAACTTGAGGAGCATGGAGCGCTTGAACACACTATTATTGTTTCAGCAACTGCCGCAGACCCAGCGCCAATGCAGTTCTTATCAGCATATGCAGGTTGCACCATGGGTGAATACTTTAGAGATAGGGGTGAAGATGCTCTTATTGTTTATGATGATTTATCAAAACAAGCCGTCGCATATAGACAAGTTTCTTTATTGTTAAAAAGACCTCCTGGAAGAGAGGCTTATCCTGGTGATGTGTTTTACCTTCATTCAAGACTTTTAGAAAGATCAGCAAGAGTAAATGCAGAATATGTTGAAAAGTTTACAAAAGGTAAGGTTAAAGGCAAAACAGGTTCTTTAACAGCTCTTCCTATAATTGAGACACAAGCTGGTGATGTGTCAGCATTTGTACCAACCAATGTTATATCAATAACAGACGGTCAGATTTTTTTGGAAACAGATTTATTCAACTCTGGTATTAGACCTGCAATCAATCCTGGTATATCAGTTTCTAGAGTTGGTGGAGCCGCACAAACAAAAATAATGAAAAAGCTTAGTGGAGGGGTGAGAACAGCATTAGCCCAATATAGGGAATTGGCTTCATTCTCTCAGTTTGCTTCAGATCTTGATGATGCAACAAAGGCACAGCTCGCAAGCGGACAAAGAATAACTGAGCTTTTAAAACAAAAACAATATTCACCTTTAAGTGTTGCTCAACAATCTATAAGTTTGTTTGCAGCGGACAAAGGGTATATGGATGATGTCCCGGTTGAAAAAATTGGAGATTTTGAAACAGCTTTACATAGCTATTTTACATCAGAAGACTCAAAGCTCGAATTATCTATAAACGAAACAGGTGATTGGAGCGAGGATACTGAGAAAAAATTTGTAAAAATACTTGATGGCTTTAAGAAAACACAAACATTTTAATTATGGCTAATACAAAAGAAGTTAGAAAACAAATAGCAAGTATTAAATCTACTCAAAAAATTACATCAGCGATGGAAATGGTGGCCGCATCAAAAATGCGCAAGACTCAAGATGCTATGTTGGTAGGCAGACCTTATTCTGAAAAGATTAAAGATGTTGTATCTCATATAGCTTCCTCTAGCTCAGAGTATTCACACCCCTTTTTAAAAGATAGAAAGGTTAAAAAAGTATGTTTTATTATAGTTAGCACTGATAAAGGTCTTTGCGGCGGTCTTAATATTAATTTATTTAAAAGCGCGATAACACGAGCAGCAACACTTAAAAAAGAAAACATAAATTCATCATTTGCAATTATTGGAACAAAAGGAGTGGCTTTCTTTAAATCTATTGGTGGTGAAATTGTGGCCAAAACTGAGAAACTCGGTGACAAACCAAACCCTGAAGACTTAATTACACTTACAAAAATTGTTCTAGACCTTCATAAGAATGAAGAAGTAGATGAAGTTTATTTATGCAGTAATAAATTTATAAATACAATGACACAAAAACCTGAAATTGATCAATTAATACCACTTCCACCTACAAACCAGAAAGAAGAAGTAAAAAAATACTGGGATTATTTGTATGAACCAGAAGCTAAAATTTTACTAGATGGCCTTTTAACAAGATATATTGAATCATTAATCTACCAAGCAGTTGTTGAGAACGTGGCATGTGAACAAGCAGCAAAAATGCTTGCAATGAAAAATGCAACTGATAATGCTGGAGATTTAATCAAAGAACTAGAACTTTTATATAACAACGTACGACAGGCAGCTATTACTCAAGAGTTGTCTGAAATTGTGGGTGGAGCCGCAGCAGTTTAAGGAGAGCAAAATGAGCAATGGATTAGTAACACAAATTATTGGGGCTGTCATCGATGTCGAGTTTGACAAAGATAATATACCAAATGTTTATGAAGCATTAGTTATTGATGGTGTTGAGACTGTGCTCGAGGTTCAACAACAACTTGGAGATGGTGTTGTAAGAAGCATAGCTATGGGAACAACCGAAGGATTAAAAAGAGGGATGTCCGCTGCAAGAACTAAAGCGCCTATTTCTGTTCCGGTGGGACAAGAAACTCTTGGTAGAATTATGGATGTTCTTGGGAATCCAATTGATGAAAAAGGACCAATTGGCGAAAAAGAGAAAATGCCTATTCACACCAAACCACCATCTTATACAGACCAAGCAACTTCTAATGAGCTTCTTGAAACAGGTATTAAGGTTATTGATCTTATTTGTCCATTTGCAAAAGGTGGTAAGGTTGGTCTTTTTGGTGGAGCTGGTGTTGGTAAAACAGTTAATATGATGGAATTAATTAGAAATATAGCAATTGAACATTCTGGATTTTCCGTATTTGCTGGTGTTGGCGAAAGAACAAGAGAAGGTAATGATTTTTATCATGAAATGACAGATTCAAATGTTTTAGATAAGGTTTCTCTTGTTTATGGACAGATGAATGAACCTCCTGGCAACAGATTAAGAGTTGCGTTAACCGGCTTAACTATTGCTGAAAAATTCAGAGATGAAGGTAGAGATGTTCTATTGTTTATTGATAATATTTACAGATACACTTTAGCTGGTGTTGAAGTGTCAGCCCTTCTGGGAAGAATGCCTTCAGCTGTTGGCTATCAACCAACTTTAGCAGAAGAAATGGGAGCACTTCAAGAAAGGATTACCTCAACAAAAACTGGTTCAATTACATCAATTCAAGCGGTTTATGTACCAGCAGATGATTTAACAGATCCATCTCCAGCAACCACCTTTGCTCACTTGGATGCAACAGTGGTTTTATCAAGAAGTATTGCTGAACTTGGTATCTATCCTGCAGTTGATCCTTTAGATTCAACAAGCAGACAGCTTGATCCTCTTGTTGTGGGTGACGATCACTATGAAACTGCCCAAGCAGTGCAGGGCGTGCTTCAAAGATATAAAGAGTTAAAAGATATAATCGCTATATTGGGTATGGATGAGCTTTCCGAAGAAGATAAGCAGGTTGTATCAAGGGCTCGTAAAGTAGAAAGGTTTTTATCACAACCGTTTTTTGTTGCTGAAGTATTTACAGGAAGCCCAGGAAAATATGTTTCCCTTGAAGAGAGTATTAAAGGGTTTAAAGGTATTCTTAACGGAGACTATGATGATTTGCCTGAGCAAGCTTTTTACATGGTTGGAACCATCGAAGAGGCTGTAGAAAAAGCAAAAACAGTATAAATATGTCATCAATTAAAGTAAGCATAGTGTCATCAAATGAAGAAATTTTTTCAGGTGAAGCCACTATGGTTTTTGCGACTGGAACTTTAGGTGAGCTAGGTATTGCTCCAGGGCATTCACCTTTATTAACAGGTTTAGCTCCTGGCCCTGTTAGGGTACAAAACGGCGCCGATGAAAAGACATTCTTTTGTTCGGGCGGATTTGTTGAAGTTCAACCAGATATAGTAACAGTTTTGTCGGACACAGCAGAAAGAGCAGAAAAACTTGATGAGTCTGAAATCACCAAAGCAAAAGAAAAAGCAGAAGCCGAACTTGCTAATAATGATAATGATATTGATTACGCTAAAGCAGCGGCTCAACTCGCAGAAGCAGTTGCAAGATTAAAAACTATTCAAAAACTAAGAAAAAAACAGTAAGGTAATAATAAAACCTTATATTGTGGATATTGAAATAATAATCTTAGCAGGCGGCTCAGGTTCAAGAATGAATTCTGTTAAGCCAAAACCCCTCCAGCGACTTGGATCACATACCATGCTCGAAGAGTTATATAACACAGCTTTCAAAGTTTCTAAGAATATATCAATAGTGGTTGGAAAAGATTCAAAAATAATTACTGATTTATTTTATAAGAAAAATCTTGATGCAAATTTTAAAATTCAAAAAGAGCCTAATGGTACTGGAGACGCTTTAAAAACAGGTATAGAGAAAAACAATGAGGACTCTATACTTTTAGTTTTATATGCAGACGTACCACTTATTAGAGAAAAAACAATTAAAAAGCTAATAAATATTGGCAAGGAGAATATTTGTCTTTTAACAACACATATAAATAATCCTCTAGGATATGGAAGAGTTGTTAAAGAAGAAGAATTAGCTGTAAATATTGTTGAGGAAAAAGAGGCAACACTTGAAGAAAAAAAAATAAAAGAAATTTTTACTGGAGTTCTATGCGGACCTAAAAAAGATATAATTAAAGGGTTAGAGCAAATAAAAAATAATAATTCAACAGGTGAATTTTATTTAACAGATATTGTTTCTATAATAAATAGTGATGGGGGAAAAATTCAAACCCTATCAACTAATTACCAAGAGGTAATGGGTGCGAATGATAAATCTGATTTAGAGGAATTAGAAAGGGCATACAGAAAAATGAAAACTGAAGAATTACTAGAAATGGGTATAGCTCTAGCTGATAAAACTAGGGTTGATATCAGAGGGAGCATAAAAGCAGGCAAAGATTGTTTTATAGATGTTAACGTTGTTCTAGAAGGAGATATAATTCTCGGAGATAATGTGGTCATAAAACCAAATACCTTGGTAAAAGATTCTTCCATTGGATCTAATACAATTATTGAATCATTCTCACATATATGTAATGCAAAAGTAGGCTCATCATGTCAGATAGGTCCTTATGCAAGGTTACGAGAAGGTAGTGAGATTTCAAATGAAGCAAAAGTTGGAAATTTTGTTGAAACAAAGAAAACTAAATTGGGAAAAAAATCTAAAGCCAATCATTTTTCTTATTTGGGGGATGCAAATATAGGAGAAGAGACCAATATTGGCGCTGGGACTATCACATGTAACTATGATGGAAAACAAAAAAATAAAACTAAAATAGGAAATAAATCATTTATTGGTACAAACTCATCCCTAGTTGCTCCAGTAACAATAGGCTCAGGCTCATATGTTGCAGCAGGCTCTGTGATTACAAAAGATGTTCCTGATGGAAAAATGGGTATATCGAGGTCAAAGCAAGAAACAAAAAGAACGCCATTTAATAAAGATAACTAAAGATGTGTGGAATTATAGCTGCGGCTGCAAATCAAAATATAGGCAATTTATTAATAGATGGCCTCCACAAAATGGAGTATAGAGGATACGATTCTGCAGGAATTGCAATAATAGATGAAAATGAAGATATCTCATTTTTAAGGTCTCTTGGAAAGGTTTCTCTGCTTGAAGAAAAAATTAATAATCAAAAGTTAGAAGGCCATGTTGGTATAGCTCATACAAGGTGGGCTACCCATGGTGAGCCTTCAGAGCAGAATGCGCATCCCCACTTTTCATCCGATAAGGTTTACATAGTGCATAACGGAATTATTGAAAACCATCTTGAGATGACAGAATTTTTAAAAACAAAAGGATATGAATTTACCTCTCAAACCGACTCTGAACTTATAGCTCATCTCTTGGATTTCCACTCCGCACCTAAACAATCTTTTATTCACACCATGCAAAAAGCCATTAAAGAACTAGATGGCGCTTTTGCTATTGCCGCAATAGAACATAACAATGCGAAGTCTGTATATTTGGCAAGAAATAAGTCTCCCTTATTGATAGGCATAGGAGACGGAATGATGTTGGCAGCATCTGATCCACTTGCTCTTGGAGGCATACTAAATAAGTTTATTTTTTTGGAAGACGGAGACGTTGCAAAAATAACAAAAGAGAAATACAAGATTTTTGATAAAAATAACAAGGATATAGAAAGAGAAATAAAAGAAATTAATATCACCCAAGAAGCATTATCAAAAGGTGAATTCAAGCATTACATGGAAAAAGAAATTTATGAGCAACCACAGGCATTAATAAATACACTAGACGGCAGAATATCAGGTGAGTATGTTTTAGATAATATTTTTGGTATAGATTCATCTGTATTATTTAAA
>MDTA01212567.1_pt1 | contig 12643 bp, 9 predicted proteins | sample 811151 | NCBI WGS metagenome assembly MDTA01 (sample SAMN05326648, study PRJNA326480) | marine metagenome | isolation source: seawater | place: Indian Ocean: South | collected 2010
ATATGCACATCGCGAAGCGGGAATTGAAGTGACTTTTTGAGTGGCTATACTTTCAAGCCATTGTTTAACTGTTGGACCACTGAATCTAAATGTGCCCATGTGAGAAACATCAAATAATCCAGCATTAGTTCTAGTCGCTAAATGCTCTTCTTTGATGTTTGAATACCATATTGGTAACTCGAAACCGTGGAAATCAACTATGTTCGCATTAAGAGAAACATGCTCCTCATACAGCGAGGTTCGAATCAGACTCTGTCCGCCCATGGCATAGGGAAAACTAGACACTCCTTAAACACGAGTAAAAAAGTTCCACTCATTGATTTGCAGGTATGCCAGAAATTATCTCATTTCCATGGTGAATAACACGCTCAAGAAATCCATCGATTACTTCTGTTGTTGTCAAAGGGTTGGATATTACTGGCCTCAAGATGACATCCTCACCGATATTAGAACGACTTACTAAATATTCACCTTCCTTGAACATTCTATCTCTTATTTTACTGTTCAAGTCATTCAAATCAAAATCTTCACTTCCAGCGACAAATCTGAAGCACACATTAGACCACTGCCTGTAGGACATCAACTCGAAATTATTATTTTGAGCGATTTTTTGTTCTAAATATTGGGCTAAATGACAATAATCTTCAACCATCTTAGCCCATCCTGAGTCTCCAATTTCTCTCCAAGCTAGCCACAACTTAAGGGCATCATTTCTTCTACCGCATTGTAATGAATATCTTCCTAGATCTACATCTTTAGAATCTTCATGGAACAAGTAATGAGCGAAGTCTCCATGTGTACAGACATTTTTTAGGACATTTTTATCCTTGACAATAAATGCACTACAAATTAAGGGCATTCCCATCATTTTATGAGCATCCCAACAGACACTGTCTGCTAAATCAACTCCATCCATGAGATGACTGTATTTAGAAGAAAAAATACAACTTCCACCCCATGCAGCATCAACATGTAACCAAAGTGACTCGCTGTGAGCAATTTTAGCGATCTCACGAATCGGGTCAAATGCGCCCCTGACTGTAGTGCCAGATGTTGCGATAATACAGAATGGAATTAATCCTTCATTCCTGCTTCTATTAATTTCATCAGAAAGTGATTCTGGAATCATACGACCTTTGTCATCACAAGCTACTTTGAACACGTTTTGATGGCCTATACCAACAACATTAGCCGACATCAAAACAGAATAATGTGACTCGCTAGAAACAAATGCTGCATACTTAGAGCCATCAAAACCAGTTTTAGATGAAAGAGGGAGCAATGACTGTCTTGCACAAAGCATTCCTAACATGTTCCCATTAGAGCCGCCAGTAGTCATGGTTCCAAATCCATCAGGAAAACCCATCAACTCTGAAATTCTGTTGATTATCGTTTGCTCAATTATAGTTGCGAGAGGGGAAAGATCGTAAGTGTACATTGACTGATTTGTTAGAGCTGTAATTATTTCACCTGCAAAGGCAGTGACATTTAATCCACCCCAAAGAGGATTCATAAATGAACCACTATTTGTTCTAACGCATTGTTTGAGAAATTCGTCTATATCGTCTAGAACTCTTTCTGCCCCCCTGCCTTCGAGAGGCAACTTGAGATCAGTAGTTTTTTTTCTGGAGCCATGAGAAAGGTAATCGATGGTATTTGTCGACTTATCATCACTACTTTCAATGTATTTAACCGCCCTTTGTGCGATTTCATCAATGAAGCCCTCCAGTTGCATGTGTCGCACCATCCTTGCGTCTGCCATTAATCCTTAGTATTATACGGTAATTTGCTCATGTCCATAAATTATTGGAAAAAACCCATGAATTCAAAACAAATTATTTTTTATTCATATTGCATTTAGCGTATATCGTCATATTTTCATCCAAATAATGAATTGATTTAGAAAAATATTTTCAAATAATTTGAATGTTGAAAATTTTAGAAATTCAATCAGCAAATGCTAAATTATAACCTAATAATTCATTCATAATGCATAATTTACTAGTAACATTGAATAATAATATGCATTAGCCACCAACATGCTAGGAGAAGTTGGCAGTAAATGGCTGGATAGATTGCATCAAGATGTAGCTAAAGATTTGAGAAGTAAAGGTTGGTCACAATCAGAGATTGCTGACATATTGGGCTCTACTCAAAGTACAATTTCACGACACATACAAAAGCCAACTATCGAATTATCATCATCTGCTGACGAAGCAATGGTTGATGCTTGGTCTAGTGAACTATCTCAAGCGCTAAATTCAATAGGCCCGAATGGCGAAGTAGTGAGACAGAGATTGGTTGTCGAATTTCAATTTAATCCGAACCATACAATAAGATTTGATAAGACACTTACTGGACTAGATCTCGACCGTGGTCAAGAGCAGACTGCTCTTCTTAGGAGGCTTGAATGGGCCATTGGACGATTAGACCCAAGAAGAATTCTAAATGTCATCCCTGCAGTTGGAATGAATATTGCATCTTGTAACAGAGGCGCAAGAAACATTTCTGAAGTAGCGGCATTCCCTGGAAAAATATCGATAGTTGGAGGTAAACTTAGACATCATGAAACTCCACGTTTTGGTGTTTCGAATCATCTTGCCAAAATATTGTTACAATCTCACATAATGAATGATGCCAAAACGGCAATAATTAATATCAATCCAATGGCAAATGATTCGAAAATTGATGAAACTAAAATTCGAACATTGTGCGAACAGTTAGGATATTCTTTTGCCACTTCTTCCAAGGGCAAGATTTCAGGGACTCATACAAAATTAGACGTGATTTTAGATAAAGGTGATTTTGGTTGGGAGCCGAACATGTACATTCTAGCACATAATCCACTGGAATTGATAGACAGAACACATCAAATTGTTGCATCTTTGTGAGGCCTTAACATGAATTTCAAACCATATCTAATACTTTTAATTATCACTTTGGCACCTCTTTCAGGTTGCCTAGAAGAGGGTCCTAGCGAAACTGAAGAGTGTTTTACACTACCTTCGGGGCACGAAGACGATGGAAAACTTAGGATTCTAACCTATGATGTTTTAGCATTAAACGATTCAATGATTAGTGAATTTGAAAATATAACCGGCATTGAAGTTGTTTTCAATAAAGAATCTGATTCTGGCGGGATTTTGGACCAAATGATGTTGACTAAGAATGCTCAACAAGCAGATTTAATGATTGGATTGGACAACTCATATCTACAAACTGCAATCGAAAACTGTTTACTTAGAGAAACACTATTCACACAAAACCCACAATATCAAAACATTTCAACTTCTGCTTTGGAACCTTATTCTGGAAATTTGGCAATACCATTTGATCAGGGAACTGTATGTTTGAATTATGATGAAAATTTTGTAGATGGAACAAATGTAACAATTCCAACATCCCTTTGGAATTTAACCGAACCTCAATGGGAAGGTAAAACTGTATTCCCATCTCCGCTTTCATCTTCACCTGGTAGGGCATTTATGATTTCGACAATTGATTACTTTAACAATGATGAAGATTCTACAACCGATGCATTTGACTGGTGGAAAGCCATGAAAAATAATGGAGCAATATTTACTTCCGGTTGGAGTGAAGCATACGAAGTGCACTATACCGGTGGGTATGGTGAATACACCGTAGGCCACATTGGAGATGCGCATCTCACTGTATCATACTGTCATTCTCCAGGAGTTGAGGCTTACTATTCCTCAAACTGGACGCATTCAACCAGTTTAAATTTGCCAAGAAGTTCATTCCATCAAATTGAATATACTGGAATAATTAATGGTGCAGCAAATGTTATCGGTGCAGAACTTTTCATTGAATATCTTCTTTCTGAGGAAATTAATTCTAAGATGCCTGAAAATAATTTGATGTACTCTGTCATTGAGGGTTATGAATTACCAGAAAAAGATGGATTCCGTTATCATTCGGACATCGCCAATCAACCAGTAGATACACCAATTTCTACTGTGAATAGCAAAATGGAATCATGGCTAGAAAACTGGCAATCATCAACCCAATGATGAGGCATATTCATGCTGAATGGTAAAAATCGAGAATTTTTTGTAAATACTTCTCAATGGTTTGTAGTAGGTACGTTCTTTTTCGCACTGCTTATTCCGATTTTTTATGCAGTGATAAGATTGCAATCCGTAACTGAAATGAACAGTTTATCTGCTATTACCAATTTTTTCCAAATAATTGGTACAAAAGAAGCATTAAAATTCACACTTTTACAAGCCACGTTCTCAGTAGTTGTGACCTTGTTTATCGGAGTACCTATTGCGTGGTATCTTGGTAGATATGAATGGAAAAGAATCAGAATAATTAGAGCACTTCTCTCTGTACCTTTCGTAATGCCAGCTATTGTCGCAGCAATGGGATTCATAGCACTAATTGAAGAAAACAGTTTACTATACTCTATGGGAATAGATCTTAGGGGCCAGACAATCACTTATTTTGGAAAAACCATTCAGTTATCTGAACTAACAGGATTTGAAAACCCAGGCCATTTCATTGCATTAATCTTGGCGCATGCCTGGTTCAATATTTCATTAATTATCAGATTTCTAGAACCTACTCTTTCGACTATGGATCCTCGTTGGGAAGAACAAATACGATTACTTCCTGCAGGAAACACCTTTCTCAAGCGCATAAAAAATCTATGGATCCCTTTTATTGGACCTGCAGTTGCATGTTCCTCAGCCCTATGTTTCATTTTTTCTTTTACATCCTTCGCACTGGTAAAATGGCTTACTCCCAATGATTCAACACTCGAATCTTTGATGGCTGAATCGGGTGGTACCGCTGGAATATACAATTATAGAGTTGACACCAGTGAGATTGTTTTATCAATATGTCTGATTCAATTAATCATTCTACTTTCAGCATTGTTGATTACCTCGCATCTCCAAAAAAAGCATTCAATACGACATGCAATAATTAGTGAATCAAGTGCAAGAAAAAACCGCGGCAAGGTTGGTATTTTTGGCAGAATAGTTGTATCGCTAGGAATCGTTTTCACCATATTGCCACTAGTTCTAACAATAATTTCATCATTTAGAATTCGAAAAATTGAAAATGGAAATATTAGTTACAATTACAATTTGGATGCGTGGAGAGAAGTTTGGTCAGGGGATAATTCAACGATTGCTTTACCAGACGCATTACTTAATTCAGTTACATATGCCATATTCACTCTCATATTATCGTTGATTATGGGGTGGACTATCGCATCATGCATCAATAGATTGGAAGTCACTGGACGAAAGCGTGCAGCAAAAATTGTTGATTTCATCAGCCTATCGCCTCTAGCTGTTTCAGCAGTAATGATTGGACTTGGGGTTTTAATCGGAGTTTTGAGGTGGATTCCAGAATTATTCAACTGGTTCTTCATCCCTGTATTGCCGCATGTTTTGCTAACTACACCATTCGTTGTGAGAATAATGTTGCCTGCTATTCGCAGCTTAGACAGTTCATTTGAGGAACAGGCAAGATTACTTGGCCTTTCTCCACTAAGGATTTGGATTCACTCAAAACTGAGTTTCCTCAGAGGGCCATTAGTTGTAGCAAGCTCTCTGACTATTGCATTTTCACTAGGAGAATTTGGAGCAACATGGATTTTAGTTAGGTCCGGTTCTTGGGATACACTCTCAATACTAACTGATCAATTAATGAATCAACCTAAGTTCAATCCTCTAATCTATCCTATGGCAATGGCAAGTGCTTCGGTATTGATGATACTAACATTCACATTATTTCTTATTGCTGAAAGAATGCGAACAAGAGGGCAGGAGAGTGGTTTTTAATGGGTGAAAAGATGATAGAAATTACTGATTTAAGCATTAAATTTTCAGAATTAAATCTTTTTAGCGGATTGAATTTATCTGTTAATAAAGACGAAATTATCGCAATTATTGGACCAAGTGGCTGTGGAAAAACAACACTACTGAGGATGATTTGCGGCTTAGAAAAAGATTATTCGGGAAATATTAGATTTGAAGATAAAGATATTTCAGAAATCTCAGTACAGGATAAAATAGGTTTTATTTTCCAAAAACCAATCTTATTTCCTCACTTGAATGTTGGCAAAAACATTCTTTTGGGATGTAAAGATAAAGGTGACAAGAAGTTCTTTAATGAAATAATCGAAAGAGAACTAGAGTTCATTGGTCTACCGGGTTTCGCAAAAAGAAAGGTAGAATCACTTTCAGGTGGAGAATCACAAAGAGTCGCTTTAGCTAGAGCATTATTGGCAGATCCTGAATTACTTCTATTGGATGAACCATTCTCATCCCTAGATATTAGTTCTAGACGCTCTTTAGCAACTGAAACACGACATTTTATCAAGTCAAAAAAGAAGACTGCTATACATGTGACACACGATGAAGAGGAAGCAGATATTATCGCTGACAAGGTTATTTATTGGAAAGATTTGTTCAAAACAAAAAAATCTGATAATGACAAGCAATAATAACGAGTTATGACAAAGTATGTATGAGCGCATATGATAGGGACCCCATTAGATGTTTTGCCATATGTCAGAGGAATCCAAATGGTTCTTTCAAAATATGAAGGATATACCAAAGGTAAACGTCGTGATGCTGATAAGTTGATTCGTGATGAAATCATAAGAGCATCTGGAAGAGCTAGGGCACATATCATCAATGTTCATGATTCATCATTCAAGGACGGGGCAATACCCATTGCCCGTGCGGCAAAAGCAGCATGTACTGAAATAGATGTTCTGATTGAAGATGTCAATAAAGCAACAACAGGTATGAATCATGCTTTTTTCTCTGGTAATCGATCTGCTTCAAACTCTGATTTGAAAAAATTAATCAAGCATGATCACGATGTAATCGACATGGTTACCAAGTCAGTGAACATAGCCAACAGTGCTGAACTCGCTTTCAACAGCGGCTCAGAACAAGAAGAAATAATCAAACTCATTAGGCAATGTCAACAAATGACAACAAGTTGTAGAGGATTCTTTGGCTCAAGAGTAACTATACTTGGTGGCTTAAGACAAAAAAGTAAGAAAAAATAGGTGTGATAAATATGTCAAATGTATATCGATGGAGAAGCAACCCGAATATATTAGCAAGATTAGTTGATGCAAATAATATTCAAACTTGGAAGGCACAACAAGTTATTTTGAAGCCAAATGAAGCCTGTGCATTCATCATCGACGGAAGAATAGGAGATATTGTTTCTGAAAAGATTGTTCGTAATGTTGGCGGAGGACTTGGAAGATTTATCGGAGATATGATGGGTGCAACTGCAACTGACCGAAGATTACTTTTCGCCATGACTGGGCCTGCAGATATTTCAATTCCTTTCTCTAGCAACTTGAAAGATGGTTCAAAAGTTCAAGGATTTGCTAATTTGAGAGTACAAATTAGAGATGATGACATACCTAAATTACTCAACATGTTTGCAAATAGTGCACCATTATTGGACCGTGAAAAACTGATTAATGTTCTACAGCATGAATTGACCAATCGTGTCATCACCCCATCTCTTTCATTATGTAATTCAGCAGATGACCTTCGAACACCTAATTTTCAAGAACAATTTGAAATGAGAGCGGAAGTTGAAATGAGAGCAACTTTATCGACTTTAGGATTTACATTTTTGAAAGCATTCGTAGCATCTAATGCGACTGATAGTGAGAAAATTGCTCAATTGAGATCTGAACTTTCAGCAGCAACGCAAACTGAAGGCGCCCATGCTGAAGCATTGATGGAAAGAATTGCGATTAGAGAAGCCGCCACTCTGAGAAGGATCGAATGTGAAGTAAACGTTGCTAGGGCAGAGGCTGCAGGTAAAGTTTCAATTGAACTAGAAACTGAATTGAAAGACTTGCGTAAACAAGAAGCTCAGTGGGAAGCGGAACTGAAGAGAGATCAAGGGCGCTCAGAGATTAAGATGAAGGAGTCAAGTCACAAAACTGAACAAGCCATGGCACTTTTTGAACAAGTTCAAGCGAAAAAGCGTCAACGGATTGAACAACAGCACGGACATCAAAATCAAAGAATGGATAAACAAAATGAATTACAGGTAAAGATGATGGAAATGGCGGCTGAAAACGGCGCACTAACTCCTGAAGTAATGCAAGAATTTCTGAAACAACAGACTGCTCAAAAGGCAGTAGATGGAAGTGGAGGAGATATTCCATCTTCAACTGTTGGTGTGCAACAATCTAATGTCTGCCCTTCATGTGGTAAAGGAGTTCAATCTGAATGGAGTGCATGTCCTTACTGCGGCTTTTCATTAGCATGATTATTGGAATTTCATAGTGGTGAGTATGGCAATCGAACTTGGTTCTAAGCCATGGAGAATCTGGAAAAGTCACTGGAAGAATAGGGGCTCATGGTATGGGACTCGTCTACCTATGGCACTTTTTAATTCGATTGTTTTGGGCGCAGGGTTGGGTTATTTAATAATCAATAAATTCTCAAATTGGAGGGATTGGCAGGCCTTTGATCCTACCACATCACTAGATACTGCAATACCTGTTATTCCATGGATGATATTACCTTACTACACATTATATTTTTACTATCCAATGGCAGCATTTCTTGGAATGAAAAACGAACAGAGTAAGCGTGAGTGTGTTCTCTTTCACCAAATTTTATTGATTTTAACTTGGTTTATTTGGCTGATATTTATTTTCCTTCCTGCAAAAGTTGACTTACGTGGTTCCATAGATTATGAGGAATTGGGAATATGGTCAGTATTTTTTGAAGCCCTACACTCTGTAGATACCCCTTGGAATGCTTGGCCTTCGCTACATATTGTTCAGAGTTTATTAGCTGTACTTGTAGTACAAAGATGGTATGGAGGAGAATCGAAAAAGAATAATTTCTTTATCGGAATTCTATGGTTTTGTTGGTCTCTTTTAGCAATATCAATTCTAACTACCAAGCAACATTTCATTTGGGATTTAATTACAGCGATTGTTATCACTTTGTGGGCATGGATTTATTGGTTTAAACCAAATTTAGATAAATCAAATGATGAGAAAGTTATCGAACAATTTGAAGATTTAGTTCTCGATTAACCAAAAAACCTTCCCACCACTTCAGGATTATTGAGGTAAATTGTCAGACTTATTCCAGCCATAATCATCATCCATGAACCAACTAGTTTTATCATGCCAGTAGCCCTTCTAAGGAAATTAATCATAACTTGACGGCCAAGACCAACCATTGTGGTAACACAAATCATCAAAACTAGGAGACCCAGCATTAGCCCCCCAATACCTATTGCTGTAGCACTACCTCCAAGGGTGCTCAAAAATATAACAAACGGAAGCACTGCTGCCGCAGTACAATCGATTGATGCAGCAGCATATCCTATTCCATAGAGATACATATTTCTTCTAGGAGTAAAAGTATCATCATCTTCAGTAGTACTGTACTTATCTACGAACTTCTGGACAAAACCTAACAGATGGGTCGTTACACCAAGAAGCATTACAACTCCAACGAAGATTAGAATTAGAGCAACTAACTTTGCAATATCACTAATTAATCCGGAAGAGGAAAATGCTTCACCCATTATTGCAGCAATAATTCCTATTACAATGAAAAAAGTCCACATGCCTAATCCTGAAAGTGAACCAATTACAACTGGACTTGGCATTTTTGTTTTCAATTTACCCGCTTCTATGAGTTCATCTTCACGTGCACCTAAAGACAAATAATAAGAAATGAATCCAGGAAGTACTGGAAATGCACAAGGAGAGAAATAAACCAAGATTGATAGAATCATTCCTAATGTAAAAACTGCAACATAAGAAGTCGAAGGCTCTTCCCAAGCGATTCTTAAATCGATTGTATCTTCTATTTCTCCTGTCAATGCAGTTTCGACCACAGAGTCAAATGAACTCCATTTATCAGTTGGAGTTCCAGTTGACTGTCTAGCGATAATGTAACCTTCTTCATCCAGAACCATGACTACAGGTATCTGTCCTGTACCTGCAGTAGTAAACAATCTTACAGGGTCTGTTGTGGAGCCATCTTCCAAGATTGCTGAATCTGTAGAACCAATGCCTGTAGCATAGTATGGAACATGATATGGATCACTGGACTTATTCAAATAATCTAAACTTTCAGTATACCATGACCCATAAGCAAAAACTTTCAATGTTTTATTTGACTGATTTGCAAGTTGTTTCCATTGATCAATATTATCTTCTATGTGGCTCTGTACTGCGTGACAATTACTACAATCTCGAGCCATAAAATCTAATATTATAATATCTCCAATATGGTCTTCTAAATGTATCCATCCAGTTTCATTAGCCAACGAAGATTCATAATCTGAACGATTCAGTGATTCAAATATCATATTAGGAACTGGTGCTGGGTCAGCATCTGATTGGAAAATCTCATCCATACTATCAAACATAGATAAGGCTGCAAATGAAATTGTTCCAAACATAATCACCGCAATTGCAAATGCTTTCCATGTCTCAGACCGCTTGAATACCCCAAAATCAACCTGAGATATTATTCGCATGACTGCCCCAATGAGTCTATGTAATTGAAATTGCCTTCGTATTGATTGTATGAACCTTGAACCAACTATTTTAATAGTGAAAATAATAAGCATTGTCTATGATGATTAAACGAAGTTCGATTGCACTGTTTATTTTCTCTATACTAATTATCAGTCAAACACCAATTACTGATGCGAATTCATCTGGAAAACATAACTCCAGTAGTGGATGTAGTTGTCATTCAAATTCTGGCACACAGCCAACAATTAACCATAACTTCCCCAGCAGTTATACTGCTGGTCAAACCTATTCGGTTACTGTCAGTCTTTCTAGTTCTGGCTCTGGAGGATTTTCCGCAACAATAGACAAAGGTTCGTTTTCAAACGCTGGTGCTAGCACTTCTACCAGTGGTTCCAGCGCTACTCACTCAGGCTCAGGATCTACTTCGTGGTCTTTTGATTGGGTCGCACCGAGCAATACCGGTTCGGGAACTGCAACCCTAAGGATTGCTGGAATGGCTGCTAACGGAAACGGGAATAATGGCGGAGATGCTTGGAGAACAACAACTGTTAGCATCACTGAAAGCCTACCTGCAAACAATCCTCCAACAGTGTCCAACCTAGCGATCACCCCAAATGGAGATGTTTCAACAGCCGATTCTTTCACACTAAGTTACACTTTTTCTGATCAAGATGGCGACCAAGAAGGACCTAGCCAGATTCGATGGTTCGTAGATGGCAATCCCTCTCCTTCACACAATGACTTGAAAACTATCTCTAGTTCTTCTACATCAATCGGTGAAGTTTGGACTGTTGAGGTAACTCCTCACGACGGAACTGAAACTGGACAGATGGTCCAATGTCCTGATTCTGTGACAATTATTGAGACTGATTCTGATAATGATGGAGTTCCTGATAGTCAAGATGCATTTCCTAACGACCCTACCGAAACTACTGACTCAGACGGTGACGGTGTAGGAGATAACGGTGATGCATTCCCTAGTGATTCGACTGAAACTATCGACTCTGATAATGATGGAGTTGGAGATAATGCGGATGCTTTCGATAATGACCCTACAGAAACTACCGACTCAGACGGTGACGGTGTAGGAGATAACGGAGATGCATTTCCTAATGATTCTAGTGAAACAATCGACTCTGATAATGATGGAGTTGGAGATAATGCGGATGCTTTCGATAATGACCCTAACGAAACTACTGACTCGGACGGTGACGGCGTAGGAGATAATGCAGATGATTTCGATAATGACCCCAACGAAACTACCGACTCAGACGGTGATGGTGTAGGAGATAATGCAGATGCTTTCGATAATGACCCTTCCGAAACTACCGACTCAGACGGCGATGGTGTAGGAGATAACGGAGATGCATTCCCTAATGATTCGACTGAATCTATCGACTCTGATGGAGATGGAGTTGGAAACAATGCTGATGCTTTTGATAATGACCCAACTGAAACAAGCGATTATGACAATGATGGTGTTGGAGATAATGCTGATAATGATGATGACGAAGATGGTGTTTTTGATGCCGAAGACGCATTTCCGCTAAATGAATTAGAAAGCAAAGACACCGATAATGATGGCACTGGTGACAATACCGATGAGGATGATGATGGTGATGGAATATTAGATATCGATGATGCTAGCCACCCAAGTAATTCTGAAAAAATAGATACAGATGGTGACGATATAATTGACGATTCAGATCCTGATGATGACAATGATAATGTCATAGATAGCGCTGATGATTTCCCGAAAGATGCAAATGAAAGCATAGATTCAGACGGTGACGGAGTTGGTAACAATGCCGATGCATTCGACAATGACCCAACAGAAACCGTAGATACAGATGGTGACGGAGTTGGAGATAATTCAGATTGGTCTCCGAACGATTCAGCAGAATCAGCAGATAGCGATGGAGATGGAGTTGGAGACAATGCGGATGCTTTCCCCACAGATGCTTCAGAAACCAAGGATTCTGATGGTGACGGCGTTGGAGACAATGAACAACTGGCTGCAGAAGAAAAGGCACAGAGAAATTTGATAATTATTATTGTAGCTCTAATATTTATTGTTGGAGGTGGAGCTGTATTTTTCCTGAAAAA
>MDTA01135969.1_pt1 | contig 12642 bp, 15 predicted proteins | sample 811151 | NCBI WGS metagenome assembly MDTA01 (sample SAMN05326648, study PRJNA326480) | marine metagenome | isolation source: seawater | place: Indian Ocean: South | collected 2010
CTGATACTGGTGTCCATGCAATAGAGCAATCTGCACATTTTGACTCAAAAAAAAAAATCTTAAATATAAAAAATTTTATAAAATCGCTTAATTTTTTTTTAAATAAAAAAAAAATTTCAATAAAAAAATTACAACAAAAAAATATATATTTCCATGCTAGGCACAGTGCCAAAGAAAGAATATATATTTATCTAATTCGAAATAATCTATCTCCATCAGTAATTAACCAAGGTAGAGAATGGCATATAATAAATGATATAGATATAATACTATTAAAAAAAGGTGCTAAAAAATTTATTGGCACACATAATTTTTCGACTTATAGAGCATCTAATTGTAATTCTAGTAGTCCGATTAAAACAATTAAAAGTATAAAGATAACTAAAAATAAAGATTTGATTAAAATTAAAATTGTCTCTAAATCTTTTCTCAAAAGTCAGGTAAGATCTATGGTGGGATGTTTAAAATATTTAGGAGAAAAAAAATGGAATTTTAGAAAATTTATGAGTGTTTTCAAATCAAAAAAAAGAGAAAATTGTGCACCGTTAGCACCACCATATGGGTTGTATTTAGAAAAAATTATCTACTAGCTTTTGATTTCTTAAATTTTATATTTATTCTCCAACGAGATCCTTCCCTAACTATATAACCACAACAATTTTTTGACCTACATTTACATGGGAATTGTTTGTAATCTTCGTCATAACTAAAACCATAGTCATAAGATAATTCTTCACCTTTTTTTATATCTTTAATAGATGTAATCCATAACCTTAAGCCTTTCCCATCAACTTCACAATTTGGTTCGCATGAATGATTAATTAAGCGTGCTGTATTATATTTAAAATCTCCATCTAAATCATATTTATTATTTAGATTATAAAGATAAATAGCCTTACTATTATCAAATTTTGGATTTCTATCAGTTTCTTTTTTAGTGATAATTTTTCCTAAATAATCGATTATTTTTGTACCTTTTCCGATGTCTTTTTTTGCAAATAATCCTTTGTTATTTATTTTTGAAAAGCCAACTTTATAAAGTTTCATATCTAATATTTTTCAGAAAGTGCATTTACATGATGTAACGCACTGTCCGCAAGTGCATTAAGGTCATACCCTCCCTCTAGGATTGAAATTACTTTTCCATTTGTAAATTTATTAGTAGCTTTAAGAGTTCTTCTAGTAATTTCATAAAAATCCTTCGAAGATAGCTCAAATTGTGCAAGTGGATCATCTTTATGAGCGTCAAAACCTGCAGAAAAAACTAAGAAATCTGGTTTATATTCTACTAATCTGTCAATTACACGTTCAAATGCATTAAAATACTCCTCTGAGGTTGTTCCAGCTGGTAAAGGTATATTTAATGAGTTGTTATATTTGCCTTTATCATTTTCAGATCCACCTCCAGGGTAAAAAGGATACTGATGTGTAGATATGTATAATGAGTTTTTATTATCATATAATACATTATAATTACCATTTCCCCAATGCACATCAAAATCTACGCAGGCTATTTTTTTATAACCATATTTATCAATTAAATAATTTGTTGCTATTCCAGCATTCGATAAACAACAAAAGCCCATAGCTTTATTTTTTTCAGCATGATGTCCTGGTGGTCTAACCACACAAAATGCATTTTTAAATTCACAATTTTCAATACCATCAATAGCTTTAATTGTTGATCCTGCAGCATCAAAAATTGCTTTTTTACTCCCGGGTGATATCACTGTATCACCATCAAGAAAACTAATACCTTTTGACGGAAATGAATTATTTAGATTTTTTAAATATTCTTCAGAATGTGTAAGGTGTAAAATATTTTCAGGCACGTTACTTGGTTTCTCCCAAATTAATTGTTCTTTTTTTTTTAATTTATTGACTATAGATATAATACGCTTTGGTTGCTCAGGATGCCCATCTCCAGTTAAATGTTTTTCCGATGAGTCTGAGGTAATTATTGCAGTTTTCACAAAAAATATTTATTTAAAATTTCCATATGGATTTTTGTTAGCATTCTTAAATCTTTCAAATTCACGTATTCATTTATTTGGTGCATAGAGTCTCCTACAAGGCCAAATTCTAAACAGGGACAGATTTTTCGAATGAATCTTGCATCAGAAGTTCCACCAGATGTGGAAAGCTTAGTATTAATTTTGGTATTTTTTTTTACAATATTTTTTATCATATAAGTAATTTTATTCGGTTTAGTAATAAATGACTCCCCCGAAACCATATATTTTATTTTAAATCTACATTTATGATTTTTACAAATTTGCTTTAAATACGAATTTAATATTTTTTTAAGAGAAGTGGAGTTATGTTTGTCATTAAATCTAATATTAAAAGTTGCATGCGCATCACTAGGAATTACATTATCAGCACTATTATCTATATTAATTTTTGTTATTTCAAGATTAGATGGTTGAAAATTTTTTGTACCTTTATCAAGCTTTAATTGTTTTAATTTATTTAAAATATCAACAATACAACTTGATGGATTTATAGCTTTATGATTATAAGCGACATGACCCATTTTCCCAAAAATGCTTAAATGACCAGTTAATGATCCTCTTCGACCAATTTTAATCATCTCTCCCATACGCGAGGGATTTGTAGGCTCTCCAACTAAACAGAAATCAATCTTTTCTTTCTTTCGCATTAAATATTGAATAACTTTCTTTGTGCCATTAATAGCAACACCCTCTTCATCTCCAGTAATTAATAAGCTAATTGATCCATTAAATTTTCTGTTTTTATTAACAAAATCACTTGCGGCAGCTATAAAGGAAGCGACGGATGCTTTCATGTCACTTGCACCTCTTCCTATTAATTTCCCATTTTTAACGGTAGGTTTAAAAGGGTGACTGGACCAATTATTAATATTACCTGGGGGAACAACATCTATGTGACCTGCGTAACAAAAATTTGGACCATTATTGCCTAATCTTGCATAGATATTTTTTACAGGTTCAGTATTTTTTTCTTTAAACTCTAAGATTTTAGTTTTAAATCCAATTGACTTTAGTGTTTTATCTATAAATTTCATTATTCCTGCATCAACTGGAGTTACAGTAGGAAATTTAATTAGATCTTTTGCTAATTGCAGATCATTAATACTTGGCATTCTATTCTCTCAATAAATCATTTATTGATGTTTTAGATCTTGTTTTTTCATCAACTTGTTTAATTATTACAGCGCAACTCAGCGAAGGCGCAGATGGATTTTTTTTATCTGGGAGAGAACCAGGTACAACGACAGAGTAAGGAGGAATTCTTCCATAAGTAATTTCTCCAGTTGATCTATTAACTATTTTAGTAGATTGAGTAATTAACATACCCATACTTAAAACTGATCCTTCTCCAACAATAACTCCTTCAACAACTTCAGACATTGCTCCTAAAAAAACATTATCTTCAATAATAGTTGGTAGCGCTTGAGCTGGTTCTAATACACCCCCAACTCCGGAGCCAGCAGATATATGACAATTTTTACCAATCTGACAACAACTGCCTGCTCTTGCGAATGTATCAATCATTGTTCCTTCGTCTATGTATGCCCCGATGTTCACATAACACGGCATCAAGACAACATTTTTTGCAACAAATGACCCTTTTCTAACTGGGGAATTTGGAACCATTCGAAAACCAGCTTTTTCATGTTGCTCTTTACTCCATCCGGCTGTTTTTCCTTTAATAAGGTGTGCTTTATCGTACCAACTACTATATGGACCACTTAGATTTTCCATCGGATATATTCTAAAGCTTAACATTATAGCTTTCTTAATATGTTGATGAGTTTTCCATTCACCATTAATTTTTTCAGCTACTCTTAACTTGCCGCTATCCAAATCATTAATAACTTGATTTATTGTATTTTTAATAGAAATATCTGATTTAGGGTTAATTTGATCTCTATTCTCCCAGGCTTCATTTATAATTTTTTCAATAGTCATACTTTAATTACTTTTTAATAACCTTAATTCTTTTAAAAATAAAGATAGATTTTTGATTTTATAATCAATGTACCCTTTGTCAGACTCCTTTTTACCCCACTCTTCATTGTTTATTAACCAAACAGTCGTACAACCTCTTTTTTTACCTATAGACAAATTTTTTGCTATATCTTCAACATATATAGTTTCTTTAGGATCTAAATTAAATTTTTTCACCATTAAATCGAAAGCTCCTGGAGACGGTTTTGGTTGATATTTTGCATCAGTAATATCAAATATACCTTCAAAAAGATCGTTTATGCCTAAGTGAGTTAGAACATTGTTTGCATGATCTGTACTTCCATTAGTAAAGATTAATTTTTTCATATCTAGATTTTCTAATTCTTCTCTCAATATTTTATCTTTTTTCATAAATGACAGATCTATGTTGTGAACATATTTAAGAAATTCTGTTGGAGAAATATCATGGTGAATCATTAATCCGTTAAGAGAAGTATTGTATTTATAAAAGTAGTTTGTTTGTAATTCTTTAGCCTTTTTTGTATCTAGTTTCAGTTTTTCGGATATATATTTAGTCATCAACTTCGAAACTTGGCCAAAGACAGACTCTAAATCTTGATATACTGTGCCATCTAAATCTAATAGTAAATTTTTCTTATATATTAATTCTTTCATTTTCTAATTAATGTACCAGAACCTTTGTCAGAAAAAATTTCAAATAATACAGAGTGTTTTTTCCTTCCATCAATTACTGCAACAGCTGTAACTCCATTTTTTACAGCATCCAAGCATGTATTTATTTTTGGTATCATACCTTCCGTAATTGTTTTGTCGTCTATCATCTCAAGAATTTTAGACGAAGAAATTTCTTGAATTAAAATTTTATTTTTGTCTAAAACACCCTCTACATTTGTCATTAAAAGTAATCTTCTAGATTTTAGAGACTTAGCTATAGCTCCAGCAGCAGTATCCCCGTTAATATTATAAGTTTTATAATCAGATCCTAACCCAATAGGAGATATTATTGGAATTAGATTTTTGTTTAATTTATTTTTTATTATGTGAGATTTTATTTTATTTGGTATTCCAACAAATCCTAATTCTTTAGACTCTGGAATAATTTCAATAACATTATTATCCTTAGTATTCAAGGAAGTAGCATTTGATCCTTTTTTTTTTAAAGAAGATACAATATCTTCATTAAATTCAATTAGAACCTTCTCAACTATCTTTATAATTTTTTCATCTGTAACTCTAAGACCTCTAATAAATCTAGTGTCAATATTTGATTTATCAAGCTCCCTTTTTATTCTTGGACCTCCACCATGAACAACAACAACTGAAATTCCCAACTTTTGTAAAATTGATAAGTCATCTATAAAATTATTAAATATTTCCCTATCAATAAAAACGTTTCCACCATACTTAATAACTATTATTTCATTCTTATATTTTTTTATATATTTTGAAACCTCATCTGGATTTGGACCATTTTCAGGAAGAATTTTATTTAATTCCTCTTCACTTGTATTCATGATCCTAACTCTTAACTTTAATATTTTTATTTATGATATACTGTTGAATTATTGTTAGTATGTTAGTACATACCCAATAAAGTATTAAGCCAGCGGCGAATGGTGCTAATATAACTGTTAAAAATAAAGGCATTAGCATGAATATTTTCTTTTGCATTTTTTGCATCTCGTCTGATCCAGACGGCTGAGGTGAAAGTTTCATTTGTAACCACATAGAACTACCCATCAGAACTGGAAGTAATCCAATTTCTAGAAAAGCAGGAACATTATAAGGTAATAATCCAAATAAGTTAAAAATTGTTAAAGGATCTTTAGCGGATAAATCTTGCCAAACCCAAACAAAAGGAGAGTGCCTCATAGCAAGATCTAATAGTAAAAGTTTATATAAACTAAAAAAAATTGGAATTTGAATTAAAATCGGAAAACAAGAACTTGCTGGATTCACACCATTAACCTTATATAGTTTCATCATTTCTCTTTGTAACTGTTGTTTGTCATCTTTAAATCTTGACTTTAAATTTTCGATTTCAGGTCCAAGGCTCTTCATTTTCCCCATAGATTTCATAGAATATTGATTTAAAGGGAAGAAAATTAATCTAACTAATATTGTTAATAGTATAATTGCATATCCATAGTTTCCAGTAAAATTAAAGAAATAACTTAATATTTTATGCATTGGTACGATTATAAAGTAAAGTACTCCATAATTTACAATTAAGTCTAATTTATCTATTCTAAGCTCCTCTTTGTACTTATTAATTTGATTTATTTCTTTAGCACCAATTAAGCTTTTTACACCATGTTGAGTTACTGTATTGGGTCTTACTTCATACCCTTTAAGATCTATGTAGCTAGCTCTATACTTTTTTTTGTAATCTAAATCAAATCGGAAATTTCTGCCTTGTTCAGGTATAATGGATGTCATCCAATATTTATCACCTTGAATTAGCATTCCTGTAGTTCCTTCTTTTGAATATTTCTTTTCCTCGACATCATCGTAATCTATTTCTTGGACATCTTCTCCAGTTATAAAAGTATATCCTTCATGTAAAATATAAAAGTCAGTTAAATCACTCGGAAGATTATTTCGGTTTATTCTCGCATAAGGATAAACTTTAAAAGTTTCATTTGAATTATTAATGAGTGTTTGTTTAACCTCAAAAAGGTATTTTTCATCTATTGAAATTATTCTCTCAAATTTTACACCTATGTCGTTTACGTAATAAATTTTTATAGGATTATTTTGAGTCAATTTATTAGAACCATCGACTTGCCATAAAGTGTTTAAATTTGGTGTTTCGATGCTTGATTTTGTTGCCCAACCGGTATTGAAAGTATAACCGTTCTTCATTGTACCCGGATTAAGTAATTGAATTTTCTCTTTGCTACCCAGTGTTCTGTTATAAGTTTTTAATTCTAAATCATCAATAACACCTCCTTTAAGTAATATAGATCCTTTTATAAACTCATTATCAAAATATATTCTTTCATCTTTAATAATTTCATCTTCTCTTGACACATTAGTAATTTCAATTTTCTCATCAATGTTTGGTGTATCCAAATTCTGAGATGCATCATTGTGAGTACTATCATTTTTTAAATTAGCCAACTGTTCTTGGCTTGGAGCAAAAAAAAGTCCATATAAAACAATAACAGCAGCAGATAAGGTTATAGCAGCGATTATATTTTTTAAATCCATTTTTTTTTGCCTTTTTCTTTGGGGCTGTCGTATCCACCTGTATTAAACCACGGATTGCACTTAACTACTCTAATAATAACTTTAAATAATGCTTTTAATAAGTTGTAATTTTCAAAACACTCTAAAGCATATGAGCTACATGAAGGATAAAATTTACAACTATTATAAAAAAAAGGGCTTATGAAAAATCTATAAAATTTAATTATAATAATAAATGGAAAATTTAAAAACTTCATATTATCTAATTCTTTTTAGTTCTCTAAAAATGTTCTCTTTGATAAGTTTATAATTATCATCAAATACATTTTTTTTTGCCATAAATAAATAAGAATATTTTAAATTTATATCTATATTTTTTAAAGCTTCTTTTGTTATATTTCTTAATCTTCTTTTTATTTTATTTCTTATTACTGCATTTCCCAATTTTTTCTTTACAATAAAACTAATATTTAAAATGTTCGAGTTTTTTTTGTTCAACTCTTTAAAGAAAATAGAAATATATTTATTATTAATTTTTTTTCCACTAAGTAAAAATTTAAAATCTTCGTTTTTAGACAAGCTGGCAATTTTAATATTCATTAAACAGAAATCTTTTTTCGTCCTTTTTTTCGTCTGTTTTTTAATACCTTTTGCCTCTTTTTAGTTGACATTCTTGATCTGAAGCCATGCTTGCGAGCCCTTTTTTTCTTTGATGGTTGCCAAGTTCTTTTCATTGAGTTTTCTATTAAATTTTGATCTTATAGAAAATAAAACTATATAAGTACAGTTATTTTTATTAAATTAATCTTATGGATAAGGTAAAAAATATAAAAATAACTCTTGGGGCTATTTATTTATTAATAATTTGCATCTTTTTATGGTTTTTTTTTAGCAAGTTCTCAATTCAAGATTTTACAAGTTTTGAATTTATAAAATCAAACACAGAAATATTGAACGATATAAAGAATAAAAATACTACAACTTTATTATTTTTATTTTTCATATTTACAGTTCTGTGGGTTTTATTATTAGGTTTCGGCTCCCCAGTCTTTTTAATGGGAGGTTTTTTATTTGGGAAATGGCTTGGTACCTTAGTGGTTGTTTTAGGTTTATCTGTTGGTGCTACATGTTTATATATATTGGGAAATTATATTCTTAAAGATATTATAAAAAAAAAATTCTCTTCAAGATTTGTAAGCCTTTCGGAAAAATTTAAAAAAAACGAGTTTTTATACTTCGTAATTTATAGAGCAATAGGTGGAATACCTTTTTTTTTACAAAATTTAATACCAACATTATTTAATATAAGTATTAAAAACTATTTTTTCGGATCAATTATTGGTCTCGCACCTCAATTATTTATCGGTGTATCTTTAGGTTCTGGTTTAAATGACATAATTGAAAAAAATGAAAAAACACCCTCTTTATCTCAAATGGTTACCTCGCCAGAAATTTATTTCCCAATTTTAGGGATTGTAATTATTTTTATTATTGCATTTATATCTAGAAAAAAATTTTTCAAAAATTGAGAATTTACGGTGCCCTGACCCAGAATTGAACTGGAAACTGATCCTTACCATGGATCTGTTATACCATTTAACTATCAGGGCAATAATTTTAAAAACTCTAGTGTATAATTAAGAATTTGACAAATTATTGTCTTAATTTTTTTTTAATTCTGTATATATATACTAATATAAGAATGTTTTTATGGGAATTCACTATGATTATAAAAGCACCAGGGGTGCTAAGGCAATGGAAAAGCAAGCTAAAAGAGAGAAAAAACTTGCTGAAAGAAGAGCAAAAAAACAAGCTAAGTCAATTAATAATAGCAAACCGGGTAACGAAAATACAATTCCAATAGATACTGTAATAACTTTAGATCATTTAACGAATCCTGACAAAAAATAATATTAAAAATGTCCAAAAGAGAAAAAAAGCTTTACAGCTAGATTTAAAAAATGCTTTACGTAAAAATTTAATAAAAAGAAAAATTTTTCAAAAAAAGTATAAAAATAAAAATGATTCTTAATGATAAACAGATAAAAAAATTAGTTGAAAAAGAGCAAATGATTGATCCATTTGTAGATAAATCAATATCTCAGGGAATTAGCCATGGACTAAATAGTTTTGGATTTGATTTAAGATGTGGTGATGAGTTCAAAATCTTCACCAATATCAAAGGAGCTACTGCAGATCCAAAAAATTTTACTGAGGACAATTTTATCACTGTAAAAGGAGAGCCCTCAATATTAATACCCCCAAATTCCTTTGCATTAGCAAGCAGTTTAGAATATTTTAGAATGCCAAGAAATGTTACTGGTTTGGTTACAGCTAAATCATCCTACGCAAGATGTGGTTTAGGCACGCCTCCAACCGTTTTAGAGGCTGGATGGCATGGAAATCTTGTGCTAGAATTTTCAAATCATACTAGTAATTCTATTAGACTTTACGCAAATAGCGGAGCAGCACAAATATTATTTTTTCAAGGCGAACAGCCTGAAATATCATATGCTGATAGAGACGGTAAGTATCAGGGCCAAACTGGGATAACATTAGCAAAATTTAAATAATATGAAAAAATTTATTATAGAAGGGCCTTTAAAGGGTTTGGATGGGTCAGTTGACATCAACGGAGCAAAAAATTCTTGTTTACCATTAATGGCTGCATCAATTTTATTTAAAAAGAGTGTAGTTTTGGAAAATGTTCCTTTAGTTAGAGATGTATTTACTATGAAAAAACTTTTGATTTCACTAGGCTCTAAAGTGAAAATTAATGAAAAAACGAGAAAAATGGAGATTGTAAATTCTAAATCACATAAATTGGTTGTTCCATATAAACTTGTTTCAACAATGCGAGCAGGAGTTTTAACGATGGGCTCTTTACTAGGAAGATATCAAAAAAAGAAAATATTAGTTGCCAAAGGAGGCGGTTGCAGTCTTGGTATCAGAGATATTAATTATCATTTAGATGGTTTCAAAACTTTAAAAGCAACTAATATACTCAAAAAGGGTTATGTAAATATTCAATCTAAAAATGGTTTAGAGGGAAACTTTTATAAATTCCCTAAAGTGACGGTGACCGGTACTGCAAATTTAATAATGGCATCTGTTTTAGCAAAAGGTAATCAAATTTTAAGAAATGTGTCTATAGAGCCAGAGATAATTGATCTTATAAAATTTTTAAATAATTCTGGAGCTGAAATAAAGTTTTTGGGAAAAAGAACAATCAATATTAAAGGCGTAAAAGAGTTAAATCATGGTACTCATAAAATTATTGGAGATAGAATTGAAGCATTTAGTTATCTTTGTATTGGAGCAATTTCTAGAGGTAAAATAACGGTTAAAAATATTGATCCAATTTTTTTAAACACTGAGCTGAAATATCTAAAAAAATTAGGTTGTAAAATCATTACATACAATGATAGAATTTCTCTAAATTCACCAAAAATTTTAAAATCTTTAAATTTAAAAACAGGCCCATTTCCAAATTTTGCGACAGATAATATGCCCATGATGCTTGCAGTACTGTCTCTAGCTTCGGGTAAAAGTAAAATTGAGGAAACAATATTTTCTAATCGTTTTATGGCTGCACCAGAGTTATCAAGAATGGGTGCTAAAATTAAGATTAAAAAAAATATTGCTACTATAATAGGTCAAAAATTTTTAACAGCAGCAGATTGTATTTCATCTGATTTAAGAACTACATTTGCAATAATACTAGGGGCCATATCAGCCAAAGGGTCATCCCAAATACAAAGAGTATATCACGGTGAAAGGGGTTATGATAACTTACAAAAAAAATTAAATAGTCTTGGTGTAAAAATAATATCTAAAGGATGAAGAGAAAAAAATTCTTAAAGAAAATAATCGCAAATAGTCCTGAAGATTTAACACTAATTTCTGCTTTATGCTCGAAGTCAAATGTCAAACAATCAAATATTAAGTACTTAAAAAATAATAAAATTTTTTTAATTACTTTGGAAAGACACGACAATGAAAGCATGAATTCTCCTAAAAAAATAATAAGTATAGTAAAATTTGAGTATATAGAGAATTCAAAATCAAAGAATATAAACCAAAATCAATCTGATAAGATATTAAATCTGCTAGGCATTAAATTATTCAAAATCAACAATAATTATCAAATACTGCTATTATTTTCTAATAATGCAGCTATAACTTTATCCACTGAAACAATTGATGTTACACTTGAAGACTTAGAAGAATGATAAAAATAATTGAAATTTTAAATAAAAGAAAAATAAACGAATTAGAATCATTTCTTAAAAAAAGAAGAAGTGGATTAAATGTTGATACCTCAATAGTCACAAAAATTATAAATGATATAAAAAAAAATGGAAATAAAGCACTATTAAAATATGAAAAAAAGTTTAGCAACAATAATAAAATTTTACCAAATAAAAATGAAATAAATAATTCTATTAAAAGTTTAAACCCTAAAATAAAAAAAGCTATTGATATTGCTTACAAGAGAATTTTCAATTTTCATAAGTTACAGAGAGTAAAAAATATTAAGTTAATAGATAAATATAAAAATAAAATTGAATATAAGCAAATACCAATAAATTCTTTAGGAATTTACGTTCCAGCTAATTTACCTTCAACACTGTTGATGAATGCAATACCAGCTAACATTGCTGGGGTAAAAAAAATAGTGCTTGCTAACCCACGATTAAATGGCAAATTAAATCCTGCAGTTCTTTATGTTGCAAAAAAATGTGGAATCAAAAATATTTATAATATTGGTGGCGCTCAGGCTATTGCTAGTTTAGCATACCTACAAAAAGTGGATAAAATAGTTGGTCCTGGAAACGATTATGTAGCTAGAGCAAAACGTTTAGTTTTTGGAGACGTCGGAATTGAGGGCATGGTAGCTGGACCTTCTGAAGTTACGATTATTGCAGACAAAAATTCTAATATTGATCATGTAGTTACCTCTATGATTGCACAAGCTGAACATGGAGTTAATTCACAGAGTATTCTTGTAACAAACAATAAAAAATTAATTGATGGTGTAAAATCAGTCCTAATTAAAAAGATTATTAATTTACCCAATAGGAAAATTATAATTAAAAGTTTAAAAAAAAATGGGCTAATTGTATATGCTAAAAGTCTTAATCAAATAATAGATGTTACTAATTTAATAAGTCCTGAGCATTTAGAAATTTTAACCTCTAATAACAAAAAAATTTTAGAAAAAATTTATAATGTTGGAAGTATTGGTCTTGGAATATATAGTCCTGTAGCCGCTAGTGATTATAACGTTGGAACAAATCATACGTTAGGTACTCTAGGTTCAGCACGATTTGCATCATGATTAAATTTAGGTGATTTTTACAAAAAAATTAGCCAATTTACACTGAGCAAAAAAGGTATTGAAGTTATTGGTAAGCAAGCTATAACTCTTGCGGAATATGAAAATTTACACGCTCATGCACTTAGCATTAAG
>MDTA01135464.1_pt1 | contig 12641 bp, 11 predicted proteins | sample 811151 | NCBI WGS metagenome assembly MDTA01 (sample SAMN05326648, study PRJNA326480) | marine metagenome | isolation source: seawater | place: Indian Ocean: South | collected 2010
CCGTCCATTAACTGCGCCGCCACACCGTCGCTCCTCGAGGCGGTGGCAATGACTTCTACGATTGCTTCATTTTCATAATTGCTTACGAGAAAAGAGCATACCAACTCATTGCGGAAGTGTTTATCGCCGATACGCAAAATTCGCGGTGGGCTACCCATCACCGAAGCACCGCTGCTCGGCGCCGACGATAACCGTCAGTTGTCCCTTGCGAACGTATTTTTCGAAAATCGACCAGCGCATCAGAATGCCTTGAATTAAAATCTAGGATGAATTCAAGAGCAGTGCTAAATTTCAAGACTTTTCCGACGAACGGCTGCACTTAAACGAGTTAACGGGGGAAACTAAATGCCATTGAATGCCGCATGCGTCGGCCGCTCAACGGACTATATCGAACACGAGGTCGATGCACGCTGGCTTATGGCTTACGCCGCCAGTCTCGGCGACTGCAATCCAAAATATATGGACACCGCAGCAGGCACTGTGTGCGCGCACCCGTTATTCCCCGTATGCCTGGAGTGGCCGCCGATCTTGGCGACACGCGAATTACTCGGCGATGATCTAACCAACGACGAAAGCGCGCGCGGGGTCCACGCCGCGCATGACCTACACATTTTCCGCCCAATACTCGCGGGTACGACTCTGCGCACCAACGCGACCTTAATCAGCGTAAAGGCAATACAACCGGGTGCCGGCTACACGTTGCGATTAGATACCATCGATGCGGAAGATAATCTGGTCTGCCAGACCTTTCAATTTGGCATCTATCGTGGTGTCGCTGTGGAGGGCAGCAGCGAAGCCGCGAATTCGGCGCCCCCCCTGCCAACCGCCATACCACTAAATGAAAACGTTGTGCGAATTGCGGTGCCCGAAGGTTGTGCCCACATCTATACCGAATGCGCACGGATCTGGAACCCAATTCATACGGACCGCAAGTTCGCCCAAAATGCTGGATTGCCAGACATTATTCTGCACGGTACCGCGACACTCGCGTTGTCGATTAGCGAACTGGTCACCGAGTTCACCGAGGGCCAACCCGATCGAGTTGTGCGCTTGGGCGGACGCTTCTCAGCCATGGTGTTGATGCCTTCTGAGTTAACGCTGCGCACCAGCACCCCTCGTCGTGCGGCCGATGGCTACTCAACGGTAAGCTTCGCAGTGGCCAACACTCAGGGCGAACCGGCGATCAGCGCCGGTTTCTTCGTATTCAGATGAACCGCCAGCAATTACGCGTACCGCGAACCGAAACTAGTGTCGCACAACAACTCGACATGAAAAGCGCTACGTTGCAATTTCTCTCGGTTGCTCTGTCAGCCGGCCCCCGCAATCAATCTACGAATGAATACCATGCTTGAGAATGACTACATAAAATACGACGCCTTGGGTTTAGCCGAACTCGTAGCCAACGGCGATGTCAGCGCTGAAGAGCTGCTCAGCTGCGCCGAGCAGCGCTGTCAGAATAAAAATCCGGCATTGAACGCCGTCGTAACGCCCATGTGGGAGCAAGCGCTGACAGCGATTAAAAACGGCCTACCAGCAGGACCTTTTCGCGGCGTACCTATGCCGCTAAAGGATTTAGGTCAACACTATCAAGGCGTAGTGACCAGTAACGGGTCGCGGCTGTTTGCAGACAATGTATCCGATCACGACTCTACGCTGGTGCAGCGCTACAAAGCCTCTGGCCTGGTGCTAAGCGGCAAAACCAATACCCCGGAGTTTGGCTTAGCCACTACAACCGAGCCTGTTTTACACGGCCCCACGCGCAACCCGTGGTCGCTCGAGCATTCAACAGGCGGCTCCAGCGGCGGAGCCGCAGCAGCCGTGGCCGCGGGCATGTTTCCCGTGGCCCATGCATCCGATGGTGGCGGATCGATACGGATCCCCGCGAGCTGCTGTGGCTTGTTTGGTCTTAAACCTACACGCGGTCGAGTACCTCTCGGGCCTACAGCGGTAGAGGGCTGGGGTGGCCTATCAACCACCCACGTTGTCAGCCGCAGCGTGCGGGACTCAGCGGCGCTGCTCGACATCAGCGCTGGCCCGGAGGCGGGCAGCCCCTACCATGCGCCTCATACTGCGGAAAGTTTTAGCAGTGCTGCGCTGCGACCGCCAAAGCCGCTGCGCATCGCCCTATGCCTGAAAACCTTCAATGGTGCTCAAGTCACAGAAGAAATTAGGGCGCTTACCGAACAAAGCGCTCACACGCTCGAATCATTGGGCCATCACATCGAGCCAATCCAACATTCGTTTACGCCCGAGATCGTGCGCGACGCCCATGGTACGTTGGCGATAAGTCACATCGGCGCAATGCTCAACGGGAAACAAGATGCCTTAGGCCGGCCACTCACCGAGCGCGATATCGAGCACGTGACATGGACTAATTTTCAAAGTGCACAGAACGTCACTGGCGCTCAATACGCGGCGGCCGTTTCGAGCATCCAGCGCCATGGGCAGATGTGCGCATCGCTGTTCGAATGCTACGACCTCATTCTAACGCCGACCATGGCTTGCTTACCGCCCGCGATCGGCGCGTTAAATACCATGAGCGAAGATGCAGAAAGCTATCTTAACTTGCTCTACCAAATGATCGGATTCACCGCCCTATTTAATGACACCGGTAACCCCGCGGCGAGTCTGCCTTTATCAATCAGCGCAGGAGGATTGCCCGTGGGTTGTCAGTTGATAGCTGACTTCGGCGCTGAGGCGCTTTTGTTAAGTATCTCGCAACAAATCAGCGACGCTGGTTTCTTTACAAAATTCCTTTCTTGAAAGAACGACATCTATGCGTCGATTTCATGTGGGCGTTCATTCCTGAGCGCGTGAACGGAGAACCACGTCAAAACAGAAGCAAGCGCTATATATGCGCTAATAAAAATTGGGTTCCCAAAAGCTGCTAGCAGCGCGGTCGCGACTATTGGCGCCATAGCGCCTCCGACAATTGCTCCAATTTGATAACCCAGCGACGCGCCCGAATAACGAACTTCAGCACTGAAAAGCTCCGTTAGCAAAGCTGCCTGCGGGCCGTACATCATAGATAGAAAAATTTGCGCAAGGCATAACGCGAGCGTTATGAACAGCAGTGAGCCAACGTTCATTATCGGGAAAACTGCAAAAGCCCAAAAGCCCATCAGAATTGCTCCTAACTTATATATTCCTATACGGCCGTGACGGTCAGAATAAGCTGAGAAATAAAAGAGGCCAGGTATATGGGCGGCAGAAGATAACAGTACAGCGAGGAGCATGTCTGATCGAGTCAGCCCTAAACCTTGCGGATCTGTACCATAGGAAACCACGAAGACGATAAAGATATAAAAAGAGACCTGCACGGACAAAAACGCACCTGCTCCTAATGCAATCTGTTTTGGAAACTTCGACAATGCTTCGATTACCGGCGATCTCTTCGTTTGTACCAATTCGCCTTTCGATTTCGCATTCTCCAGGGCCTTAAATGCTGGTGTCTCTTCTAATCTAAACTGAACATACAAAGCCAGACCGATCAATACAAAACTAAGTACAAAGGGTATGCGCCAACCCCACACCATAAATTCATCATCAGATACACTAGCGCTAACAATTAAAAAAGCGAGATTTGCCAGAATTACGCCCATCGGCGCACCAGCTTGCGCAAAAGCCCCATAGAATCCTCGTTTGTTTGCGGGGGCGTTCTCAGTAACCAGTAGCATCGCACCTCCCCATTGCCCACCGATCGCTAGCCCTTGCGCGAAGCGACAAATAATCAAAGCGAGCGGAGCCGCGACCCCGATCTCTGAGTATGTTGGTAACAAACCGATCAGAGTGGTCGCTAAGCCCATTAGGGCCATTGCGACCACCAAGGCGGCTTTTCTTCCAGCGCGATCTCCGAAATGGCCGAAGATGATTCCGCCAACGGGTCGAGCGAGGAAGCCGACTGCAAAGGTACTGAATGAAGCGATTAAGGCCACGTAGGAAGGCATGCCTTCGGGAAAAAACAGGGTGGGAAATACCAACGCAGCTGCCGTGCCGTACAGAAAAAAATCGTACCACTCTATACTCGTTCCACCGAGTGCTGTCGCGGCAAGTCGCCGCATGGATTTTTCAGTCGTTGTCATTTCCTTCCCAAAATTGACTGCCTTATCTAGAATGTTATAGGAATCTATAAGGCTAAACACCCGGATTCGAACAGCAATCAACAAGCTTGTCGCAGTACCAATATTGTAGAGCGAGCTCGGACGCTTTGGCCCGCAGGGGTTCCACCAATTGCAAAGACAAAGGATCTGAATGCAATCTAGATAGTCAACAAGGCCTACGCTCAGTCCAAGGCTTCTGGACAACCGGCAACACGACAATTTGGTAAAAACGGGGAATAGCGAAGCTGCCAACGGGTTAAAACTATTTCAACTGATGAAATGCCTCAATAACAATTTAAATTTCATAGGAGGCCGGGGGCTCGTTCGCCTGATTTTCAACACGACCGTCGTAATGCTTATTATTGTTGGTTCTTCGCTATCAAGCTTTACGATGAGCGCTCCTCGAGACCACGCTGCGGTGGGGGTCGCCTCAAATTTCATGCCCACGATCGAAGCTTTGAAAAAAGACTTCGAGCAAAAGACAACCTTTACGCTGATAATTATCGCTGGAGCCACCGGCAAGTTGTACGCACAAATACGCCACGGCGCACCCATCGATGTATTCTTGGCTGCCGACCAGGCCCGACCCGAGCAATTGGATCGCGACGGCCTCACAGTACCGGGCAGCCGATTCTGCTACGTGACCGGGAGGCTGGCCGTTTGGTTTCCCAATCGGACTCCGAACTCAGAGCGACAAGAAATAAGTCAAAAGGACGCCGTAGCCTTACTGCGCGACAGCCCTCGCATCGCCCATGCCAACGCGGCTGTGGCGCCTTACGGATTGGCCAGTGTGCAAACCCTGCAAGCCCTTGGGTTAATCGAAGAAGTGAAGTCGCGTATCGTGCGCGGAGAAAACATCGGCCAGACCTTTGGCATAATCAGCAGCGGAAACGCGGACGCAGGATTTATCGCACTGACCCAAGCGGTTCAACAAAAACCGCTGAAAACATCCTTTGCCGCGCCAAGAAACGGCCAGTATTGGTTGGTGAACGCAACATTGCATGAGCCCATATATCAGGATGCTGTCCTCCTAAGGCGCGCAGCGAACAACCCAGCGGCCAAGGCTTTCATGAGCTATTTGCGCAGCCCCGCCGCGCGCGAAATTATGCGCGTGGCGGGCTACAGCTTTTCCGATCAACGACCCTGAAAAACCGGTTCACGCTTTTCGACAAACGCTTTGGTCGCATTGCGATGATCTTCCGTTTGTCCGCAGTGCACATGGTGGGTCGCTTCCAAATCCAAACAGTCGTCGACATCGCCTGAGGACAGCGCACGCGCGAAGTTTTCTTTCATATACCGATAAGCAACCGTAGGGCCAGCTGCCAACTGCTGAGCAATCTCTTGAGTCTTTGTCGTAAGTTCATCCGCCTCGCATACCCAGTTGGTAAGCCCAAGATCCAGCGCCTGTTCAGCGCTGACGCGTTCAGACAAAAAATACAGCTGGCGCGCTTTTGCCGAGCCAATAAGCTGCGACATGAAGAACGTACCGCCATAATCACCAGAGAAACCCACTCGCGCAAACGCGGTCGTCATGATTGCATTCGTCGACATGATGCGCATATCGCACGCCAACGCCAGTGATAGCCCCGCACCTGCAGCAGCGCCAGGTAGCGCCGCAATAGTAGGCTTCGGCATGCTATAGAGCTTGCCCGCAGTACTGCGCTGGTTCACTCTTTGCCGGTGTATCGCGCCGTCAATAGTGTTATCGCCCACAGTACCGTCGCCGCTGGCCGCCATGCCTTTTACATCGCCGCCGGCGCAAAACCCCTTACCCGCGCCAGTAAGCACAATAACCTTTACCGCTGTATTCAACTCAGCATCAGCTAATTGCGCGGCCAACGCCGCCGTCATAGCACCCGACATGGCGTTACGCGCCTCTGGACGGTTTAGCGTCAGTGTCAACACCCCACCATCTAGCGTAGCCAGCAGGTCGTCGGTACCAGTTGTGATTGTTTCGCTCATCGAATCCCCCTTTTCACTGTATTTTTGTCATGTCCACCCATCAACTTATAGCGACCGCTGCATGAAAAGCAATCAACAATTTGTTGAACCCTTAAACTCTGAAATCACTGCAAAATTAGCGCAGGAGCATTTGCCTGGACCATCTCAGGCCGATGCAGTGGCGCCTCGGCCAGAATCGCGGACGCGCCAGGGCGTGACCGCACCAAGGCTGAATTGTATGTCGGGGCAATGTCGTTGGCCGGTTCGCCGGCGTTAGGCCAGGGAGGTATCTAGATGGATTGTTGCTCAGCCGATAGCAACGCTATACTCAGCGAGTTTGCTAACCCCACTGAGGATCTAAAGTGCCTGTAGAAAAATTTGACTGCTTCGATGTTTCCATCGAGAACAACATCGCGCATATCTGCCTAAACAGACCGGAGAAGCGCAATAGCATGATTCCAGCGTTCTGGGATCAACTACCCAAAGCGATAGCAGATATCGATGACAACGCGCGCGCCAGAGTCATCGTTATTTCCTCCACAGGGCCGGTTTTCTCGGCGGGCATGGACTTGGCCGCGTTCGCGCCTAAAGCACCGGTCGACAAAGATGAAGCGCGCCGTAATAGCATTCGTCACGGCGCCGCATTTTACGATTCAGCACGCAAGACCCAAGCAACATTTAATGCTCTCGAAGCCTGCCGATTGCCAATCTTGGCAGCAATTCAAGGTGGCTGTGTCGGCGGCGGCGTGGATATGGTAACGGCCTGTGACATCCGCTATGCCACTAACGATGCGTTTTTTACGATCTTTGAAACCAACATTGGGATGACCGCCGATGTGGGCACCTTCCCGCGCCTGGTGCAACAGATGCCCGAGGGCTTGGTGCGCGAACTCGCCTATACGGGTCGACGCATGCCCGCCGCGGAAGCTAAAGCAGTCGGTTTGGTAAATCAGGTATTCGCGGACCAGGCCGCCATGCTGGACGCGGTCATGGGCATAGCTGCCGAAATCGCCGAGAAGGCACCGTTGGCAGTTTACGGCTGCAAGCGCATGATCAATTATTCAAAAGACCACAGCACCGCCGACACTTTGGACTACATCGCAATATGGAATGCCTCCATGATGAATGGCCAAGAAATGCAAGAAGCCATGCAAGCACGCGCTGAAAAGAGATCCGGCGATTTCACCGAGCTACCAACGCGCCAGGACGCTTTCGGCTCGCACTAACGCGCGGCTACATATATCCATATCTTTTGGGGATAAGACAATGACCATACAACTGCGACAAATTTGCCTGGTAGCGGAGCAATTAGCGCCTGTCATCGACGACCTCACGGCAATACTCGGCATCCAAAGCTGTTTCATCGACCCCGGAGTGGGCAAGTTCGGCTTGGAAAACAACCTGATGCCCGTCGGGCGCAACTTTTTGGAGGTAGTGGCTCCCGTTCAGGAAAACACTGCAGCAGGCCGTTATCTGCAGCGACGCCAAGGCGATGGCGGTTACATGGTGATCACGCAAATCGATACTCTGGACGAACACCAACGTTTGCGCCAGCGCGCTCTGGATCAAGGCGTGCGCGTGGCCCATGAACACAGTAGCGACGAGTGGTATTTGAGTCAGTTACATCCGCGGGATATGCAGGCCGCATTTTTGGAACTTGAGTGGAATCCGCAGGCCGACTTCAGCGGTTATTGGAACCCGGTCGGCGGACTGGGTTGGGAAGATAAAGTCCAGCAAGGCACGACTGTCGACTTCATCGGCGTCGAGTTACAGGGCGCAGATCCGCTTGCACTGGCCAAACACTGGGCAAGCGTGACTGATTTACCTGTAGATACAGATGTTGCGACGCCCAGCATTCGCTTTAACAACGCTACCCTGCGATTTGTCGAGGCCACCGACGGACGTGGCGCGGGCCTGGGCGGCCTGGACATTCGCGTCAGCGATCGGCAAGCGATACTCGCTGAGGCCAGAAACCGCAACTGCTATGTCAGTGACGACCAGGTAAACATATGTGGTACGCGCTGGTACCTGCACGACAGCTAAATCGCATTAGGAAAACTTATGACGGAGATGAGCCTAGAAGCCGCGGTCAGAAAACGACGTTCGGTGCGGGGATTTTTACCGGACCGAGTACCCCAGGAGACGCTAGATAAAGTATTCGAGCTTGCTCGCTGGTCACCTTCCGGTACCAATATCCAACCTTGGCAGGTGTATGTCGCCTCCGGTGAAACGCGGGATCAACTTCGTAGCCAGTTTATGCAGCGCGCGCGCGATAAGCACCCAGCAAACACTGACCATAAGGGCTCGCGCGGGCCGATCGGCGAACTCTGGAAGAACCGCCGTCGCGCGTGCGCCGCAGTTTTGTATGACGCCATGGACGTGGCTTGGGAGGATAAACCCGCTCGAGCCCAGGTGGCATTCCGCAACTTTGAGCTGTTCGACGCGCCACATGTTGCGTTTCTGTGCATGGATGAGGTTTTTGGTATTGGCAGTGCCTGGGATGTGGGTATGTACGCTCAGACCCTAATGCTTGCCATGACTGCAAACGGACTCGCCTCCTGTGCTCAAGGCACGATGGCGCATCATCCCGATTTAGTCCGCCACGCTTTTGGCTTAGGCGATGAAGTCAAAGTGCTATTCGGTATCAGCTTCGGGTTTGAAGACACCAACATGAACGTCAACAACGCTCATACCGCTCGCGCCGAATTGGCAGAAACTGTGACCTTCAAGGGCTAAAGGCCGAAAACGCCTGCGTTAACGGGTCTCTGAGTGTGATGAAATCCAGCAATTAACCAGCAACCTCCTCAACTTCCTCTCCTAGCGCCCGCGCACGATCCAGTCGTGACGCCTCATCTTTTGGCAAGTTCTTCCAAGCAAGGGTTAACAGCACAAGTGTCGCTATGAAGATCAGCAAGGTGCAGGCAATGGCCACGCGTAAAGATTCCGCCGAGTCCATCCCAGTAGCGGCGAAGGTGTCCGACAACTGGCCCATCATATACGGCCCTAAAGCAAGCCCAAGCATCGTATTGATCAAGATATAGTAAGCTCCCGCGACCGCTCGCATACGGGGTAACACCAAATCCGCCGCGGTACTGGGAGGAATACCAGGCCATGCGGCACTAAAAAGGTGATGCACGAAATTTAGCGCAAAAGCCATGTACAAACTTTCGGTGTAGACCATCCACAACACCAATGGCGCAGTACCGAATACGGCGATATAACCAATCAGCAGTCGCCCTGCAGGGTGCCGTTGCTTGAACTTATCACCAAAGATACCGCCCAACGTGACGCCCAACAGACCGCCCAAGGCGTTTCCAAGCCCAATGTACATCCCGACTTCGGTTGCAGAGACGTCGTGGAGTCGCATGAGCAACGGTGCGGTCCAATAACCGACTCCATAAGTGACAAAAGAAATGGTTGGGAACGCAAGCATGGTGTAGATCATGGCTTTGGACTGGAAGATCATGTGGTAAGTGACCGGGTCACGAGCTTTCAGGGACTGAACCCAGGAGTAGACCACGTAAATGCCGATACCCAACGCGACCCACTGCGGCACATTATCGGTCAGCAGTATCAGCCCCCAAGCAATCAGAGTAATGATCAGCGCGGCAACCAGATTACCTTTGATCGATGCGCCGTCCCGAGCCAAACCATAGAGGTTGAATAGCGGGATCATGGCTGTCAACTCGGTACGCAATACGCCAAACGGATTCGGATGTTCGGCAGTAACAAGACCTTCCGACACACCACGCTTGGGCTCACGCAAGGAGCGCACCCACAGCGCCATAAAGATACCGGGAATACCTACTGCCAGAAACGCGGCATGCCAGCCCTTGAGATTCAACGGTGCCGCCGCCGGATCCGGAAACGTGCTGTTCCAGCTTTCCATTATAAATCCGCCCAGGAACAGGCCGATCCCCCCTCCGATGTAAACACCGGAGGAGTAAATCGCAATAACTGTTGCGCGAAGCCGCTGGGGATAATAATCGGACAGCATCGAGTATGCGGCCGGCGATGCACTGGCCTCGCCGATACCCACACCAATCCGAAACATCGCAAGCACGGAAAAAGACCGAGCGAACCCAGACAGTGCGGTCATGGCGCTCCAAAACACCAAGCCGAGCGAGATCAGGCTGCGGCGCACCCACACATCGGCGAAGCGCGCTAAGGGGATGCCAAAGACTGCATAGAACACCGCGAATACGGTGCCATAAAGAAAGCCCATTTCGGCGTCGGTGACACCTAAATCCGCCTGAATATCTTGGGACAGGATGGACAAGATATTTCGGTCAACAAAATTAAAAACGTAGACAATGACCAAAACAAACAATACGTAGTGGGAATAAGCACCCCCTAGTTTCGGTGTCTTCGCCGCAGGCTCGCCCCCCGGTTGGTCCTCTGCTGACATGCTACTCTCCCAAAATTTTAGTTACTTGCCAAAAACTCTCATTCGTCTTAATCGAACTGTTTCTCTCCGGACGCAAAAATCAGATAAAACACCATGCCAAACAAAGTTACGCCAGCGGTAGTGATGAAAACCCAATCCCATGACCCAGTGACCTGAAGAATGTAACCGGTGACATACACCGCAACGATGCCCGGCAGGGTCGCAAAGGTGTTGGTGATACCCATCAATGTGCCCGCATATTTTGGACCGATGTCCATATGATTGACGCTATGGCCGCCAATGCCCGCGGCACCAAAGAGCTTGCCCAGACACAGCAGGCCAATCGCTGACCACACATCGTTTACCGTGGTGATCAAGAACAGGCAAGTCGCCAGACCGCCAAAGCCAATGGTCTGCATAAGCTTACGCACATAGGTCACAGAGTTACCGCGTTGAATAAGCCGGTCGGCAATATTACCCGCTATATTGAGGCACAAAAACGAAGTTATATGGGGCAGCATGGCAATGAGGCCAACAGATGCAAACGGGACACCCAAGTCGTCGTTGACGTATTTGGGCAGCCAGGACAGGATCACATACAGTGTCCAGTTGTTGCAGAAGTGCGCAACAATAATCGCCCATAGTGCTTTGTTACGGAGAAATTGTCGCATCGGCGGCGCTTCTATGGCCCCAGCAGCCGGAGCATTGGCGGCTATAAACTGCGCTTCAACAGCGGATATTCTCGGGTGTGTCTCGGGTGTATTGGTCACCACCAAATGCCAAGCGATATACCAGAACACGCCGACTAAGCCGAACAGATAAAACGCCCATTCCCAGCCCAGCTCGGTAACAATTATCGGGGTCACAACGAGCGCAAACACGGTACCTATAGGGATGCCACTGGCGTTAAACGCCACCGCTTTGGCTTTCTCGTGTACAGGAAACCAACGCGTAACAAGACTATATACAGAAGGAAAAGTCACCGCCTCGCCCAAGCCCATGCCCACGCGCGCAGCCAGCAAGCCCACCATGCCGGAGAACGCGGCCCATGGCGTTACGATGGTAAAAAAAGACCAAATCAACACGCCTAGCCCGAGCACAATCTTGCCGCCGAACCGATCCGCCAGAAAGCCACCCATGATCTGCATCATCAGATAGCCGACGTAAAACGACGACAAAATGATGCCTTGGGTTTCGAGGTCCCACTGAAATTGTTCCGCCATAGGAATGATGGCGACCGAGATATTGACCCGATCGATGTAGCATACGAACGTTGCGGCGAAACACAGCAAGATGACACCGTAGCGAGTCCGCCAAAACCCGCCTTTGCTTTCGCTTAGCTCAGACATCCCCTCTCCTTTTCCAGCGGACTGAACCCCTCCAGCCGACTCAGTCACCTTATCCGAAATACCGCGCGCCGCAACCGTTGAGCAGGGGTATCGACAAGTTGGAGCTAGGAGCTTGTGCCTTCGCTGATTGATTCTGACGGCGAGAAATCTTCTGGCTGCAACCGAATATTCAGTGGCTGATTGGGCATGATCTCGACGCTCCGAATACACGTCAAGCTGTGCTCTATGCTGTATTTGCCGCTGGCGTCGTAACTCGATTGTTGACTAATCCAACGGATCTGCGCCTCATGAATCCCGGGCATGGGCCCTGCGTCTGCGGTTATAGCAAAAGCTCCCCCCTGGCGCCCATGCACCAAGACGCGCGCTGGGGGATTCTGCGGGTCTTCAGGGATCAGCGTTAGCCAAGCCAAGCCAAGCGGAGCGTCCGCACAGGTTAGCGATCCGCTCACCGCGATCCGTGCCTGGGCAGAGAAGAAACCTCGGCGTCGCAACCATCGCCGCAACATCTGTGGCCACTCGGCAACGTCGGGGTCGCCGGCAGCCAATCCGACGCCATGCTCCCCGTCATTAAAAATGTGCAGTTCGGCTTTTACACCCGCGCGCAGTAAAGCCTCATAAATCAGCGTTGCCTGAGACGCCGGGACGATGGTGTCTTCGTGCGTGTGGACGATAAAGCACGGCGGTGTCTGCGGGTTAACCCATTCGTCCGTGGGGGTGTATTCGTCAGCTTTGCGCCCGCGCTTGGCGCCATTGCTTACTGCATACACGGGCACCGCAAAATTAATTCGGCAACTGAATCGATCGATAGCATCTGGCGCTAGTGCATTGCCGTCGTCACCGGAGGTCGCTACCGCGAGCGCAAGA
>MDTA01137949.1_pt1 | contig 12640 bp, 11 predicted proteins | sample 811151 | NCBI WGS metagenome assembly MDTA01 (sample SAMN05326648, study PRJNA326480) | marine metagenome | isolation source: seawater | place: Indian Ocean: South | collected 2010
TCTTCACTACTTGCGCTTATTGATGTCCAATTCCAATTTGTATTTGCACCATCTACTCCATCATCTTCAGGATCTGTAAGATCTCCACCTATTAAGGCATCTGTTCCTGTTCCAAGTACTTCTACTGAGTATGAAACATTGCTCCAACAAAAAAAAAATAAAAAAAAGATTATTTTAAAGAAAATTGATCTCATATTAAATTTTTACCTAAAAAAGTAACTTAATATAAATTACAAAATATAGTAGTTTGAAAGTGCGTATCAAAAAGTATCAAAATACAGGAAATAGAGTATTATTTTTATCTAGAGTAATATTCAATTACTAAATTTGGTTCCATTACTACTGGATATGGTACTTCTTCAAATTTTGGAACTCTTACAAATTTAACTTTTTTATTTTTTTCATCAACTTGTAAATACTCAGGTGTTTCTCTTTCCTTGTTTGCAAGAGCGATATCGACAATAGCAAGTTGCTTAGATTTATCTCTTATCTCAATAGAGTCTTCTTCTCTAACTTGATAACTTGAAATATTTACTTTTTTACCATTAACTCTAACGTGGCCATGGTTAATCAATTGTCTAGATGAAAAAATAGTATTTGAAAGTTTTGATCTATAAATTACAGCATCTAATCTTCTCTCAAGCAAACCAATCAAATTTTCTGCACTATCACCTTTTTTCATAATAGCTTTTTTATAAACATTTCTAAATTGTCTTTCATTCATGTTTCCATAATATGATTTTAACTTTTGTTTAGCTTGTAACTGAATTCCGTAATCAGAAGGTTTAGAAGATTTTGATTGACCATGTTGGCCGGGAGGGTACGCTCTAGTATTAAATGGACTTTTGGGTCTTCCCCATAGGTTTACACGTAGCCTTCTATCGACTTTGTGTTTAGAGTTTAATCTTTTTGTCATTTAATAAATGGGTTTATAAACTCACACATATTTTTGTCAATCAACCTTTTTTAGCCAAACTTGCAAATACACTTGATAAAATGCGTGTTTCTTTTTCCGAGAGGTCCATTTTATAAAAAATACTTCTTAAATTTTCAATCATTATTGGTTTTTTTTCAGTTTGTTTAAAAAAATTTTGATCTTCTAAGTTTTTAATACATAAATTAGCCATTGCTTGAACTTGTTTTTTTGTAGCAGATTTTATTTTTTTAGATTTTGTATATGTTTTAAAGCTTGTATTTATTAAGTTAAAAATTATTTGAGCAACAATAATTAAGCTGTGTGACAAATTTAAAGATTTAAATTTAGAGTTTGTTGGAATTTGTAAAGAATAATTTGCATAACTAATTTCATTATTTGATAATCCTGAAGCCTCAGAACCAAATATAAATGCCACTCTCTTATTAAAATCTATTTTTTTTAAATCATTTAATTGAATATGTTTTAAATTTTTATTTCTAAACCTAGAAGTTGTAGCAATTAAATAATCTATATTCTTTACTGCCGGCTCTATATCATCATAAACCTTACTTTTTTTAATCACATCTTTTGCTCCAACTGAGGTTGCAATTATTTTATCATTTGGAAAAATTGGCTTAGGGTTAATTAAAATCAATTTATTGAAATTAAAATTTTTTAATGCTCTTGCGCAAGCGCCTATGTTCTCAGATAGTTGTGGTTTATGTAATATAAAAGAAATATTAGAAAAAGACATTAAATGCTAGCAGGGGCTTTATCTTTAAATAATTTGTAATCCAAACTATCCACCAATGCTTTAAATGATGCTTCAATTATGTTTTCGGAAACACCAATCGTAAACCAATTTTTTCCTTTCGAATCTGTGCTTTCGATTGAAACTCTTGTTACAGCTTCAGTACCTGTATTTAATATTCTTACTTTATAATCTACTAGTCTTAAGTCTTTTAAATAATCTGAATATTTTGCTAACTTGTCTACATTATTTCTTATTGCATTATCTAGCGCGTGAACAGGTCCGTTACCTTCTCCTTCGCATAGAATTAATTTCTTATCAACTTCTAGCTGCGCTTTTGCAGATGAAACAATATTTCCAGATCCATCTTTTTTAACAGTTACATCATACTCTTTGATTAATATATATCTTGGAATTTCCCCCATAATTCTTCTAGCTAACAATTCAAATGAAGCATCTGCTCCATCATAGCTATAACCTATAAATTCTCTGTCCTTAACTTCTTCTAATAATTTTTTAATTTTTGGATCGTTTTCTTCAAATTTAATTCCTATAGAATTTAGTCTAGAAACAATATTTGATTTACCAGATTGATCTGAAACAACAATATTTCTAACATTTCCAACAGATTCGGGATTTATATGCTCATACGTTTTAGGATCCTTTTGAACTGCTGACACATGTAAGCCACCTTTGTGAGAAAATGCTGCCGCTCCAACATAAGGTAAATGTTGATTTGGTTTTCTATTCAATATTTCATCAAGAAGTCTTGAGCATTGAGTTAACTTGCAGATACTTTCTTTTTTAATTTTAATTTCATACTTGTTGGAAAAATTTTCCTTTAAAAATAATGTGGGAATTACAGACATTAAGTTAGCATTACCGCATCGCTCCCCTAATCCATTTATTGTTCCCTGGATCTGTCTTGCCCCTGAATGTATTGCTGCTAAAGAATTTGCAACTGCATTTCCAGTATCATTATGTGCATGAATACCTAAATTTTTTCCTGGAATGACTTTACTTACTTCACCTACAATTTCTGATACTTCATTTGGTAAAGTACCTCCATTTGTATCACAAAGCACAATCCATCGTGCACCGTTGTCATATGCTGATTTGATACAAGAAAGTGCATATTCTTTATTATTTTTGAAGCCATCAAAAAAATGTTCTGCATCAAACATGAACTCTCTTTTTTCTTTAACAAATAGTTTTGCACTTTCAGCAATATTATCTAAGTTTTCTTCATTAGATATTTCTAATGCTACATCAACATGAAAATCCCATGACTTACCAACTAAACATACGGCCGCTGTATTACTGTTGAGGATTGAAGAAAGCCCGGGATCATTATCTGCGCTTCTTCCTGATCTTTTAGTCATACCAAAAGCAGTTAACACTGAGTTTTTTAATTTTAACTTCTTTTGAAAAAATTCAGTGTCTGTAGGATTAGCTCCTGGCCATCCACCTTCTATATAATCAACTCCTAACTCATCTAATGCATTTGCGATTTTCAGTTTATCATCTATTGAAAAATCAACACCTTGCGTTTGAGCGCCATCTCTAAGAGTCGTATCAAAAATATGTATTCTTTCTTTACTCATTTAAATTTCCAAATCGTTGTATCATCTTTATCTTCAATTAAAACTCCTTTGTCTAATAGCTCATTTCTGATTTTATCTGCTTCTTTATAATCCTTATTTTTTCTAGCCAAGTTTCTCTCATTTATTTTTTGTTTAATTTCATCTTCAGTAATTTTTGATAAACTTTGTTTAAAATTATACCAATCATTTTTATTTTCACTTAAAAGACCTATAAAATTGCAAGCAGATACAAATATTTCCTTGTCTTTTAAATTACCCTTTTGAGATTTTTCAAACAACTTATGAAGATTTGCAATATATCCAGGTGTGTTTAAATCATCATACAAAGGAGCAAGATATTCATCTGGAATTAGAGATTGTTTTTCGATATCTGTGTAACTTTCATACCATTTATTAATTGTTTTTTCACATTCTGATAAGAGTTTGTCGTTCCAATCTAAAGGTTGTTTATAATGAGTGCTAACTAAAGCTAATCTTAACACTTGTCCATTTACCTTATTTCTTAAACTATCGATCTTTAGAATGTTGCCTTGTGACTTTGACATTTTTTCACTCGAGATTGTTATAAATCCATTGTGAACCCAGTAATTTGCAAAAACTTCATTTTCATTTGCACATCGTGATTGCGCAATTTCGTTTTCATGATGTGGAAATATTAAATCTCTACCACCTCCATGAATATCAAATTTATCACCTAAGAATTTTTTAGACATTACAGAGCATTCTAAATGCCATCCTGGTCTTCCTTTGCCCCATGGAGACTCCCAAGAAGGTTCATTTTCTTCAGACGGTTTCCATAATACAAAATCAGCAGGATTTTTTTTATTTTTTGAAATCTCAACTCTGGCGCCAGCAATTAAATCATCTAGTTTTTTATTAGATAATTTTCCATAATCTTTAAATTTACTTACTTCAAAATAAATATGATTATTTTTTTCGTAAGCAAATTTATTTTCAATAAGTTTGTTAATCATTTCGATCATAAGATCAATATTCTCAGTTGCTTTAGGTTCATGTGTTGGATTTTCACAATTTAAATATTCGCAATCCTTATGAAAAATATTTGTAATTTCATTTGTTAAATCATCTATTGAAATTTTCTTTTCTTTTGATGAAATTATTATCTTGTCATCGATATCAGTAATATTTCTTACATACGTAACTGAATTTTTTCCGTATTTACATTTTAGAACCTTAAACAAAATATCAAAAATAACTAAAGGTCTAGCATTACCTATATGTGGATTGTCATAAACAGTTGGTCCACAAACATACATGCCAATTTTTTTGGGATCTATGGGTATAAATTTATCTTTCTTGTTGCCAAGGCTATTTGTTAAAAAAATATCTTTGTTCATTATTCTAGAAATATACTTTAATTTAGTGTTTGTGAATCTTTTAGATTACTTAGGAATCTTGCAAACTGGAATAGATTCCATTTTATGAAGATTTAATTTTCTTATTTTTATGTATTTTTCGTAATTTGGTGAGTCTGGATTATTCATTGCATCTTCTAATTCTTCGTATTTTAATCCTAGTTGGCCTTCATCAGTTCGACCATCGTCCCATAGTCCATCTGTAGGTTTTGCATTTATAATTTCATTCGATATTTTTAATTCCTTGCCAATTTCCCATACCTCTGTTTTAGAACAATCAGCAATTGGTGATATGTCAACTCCTCCATCACCATACTTCGTATAAAACCCTACACCAAAATCCTCAACTTTATTACCTGTACCAACTACAATACCTTTATTTGCTGCTGCAACTTGATAAAGTGTTGCCATTCTAAGTCTTGCTCTTGAATTTGCCATTCCATGTTCATTATTAAAATTTGACAATGTATTTTCAAAATTTTTAAACACATTATCGAGTTCTAATAAATGAGTTTCTACATTTTTAAAATTGTCTGTTAGCCATTTTTTATGTAATAAACTTAGATCATTCTGATCTTTGTTTTGTTTAATTGGCATTGTTAAGGCTATAGTTTTTAATCCCGTCATGGCACACAAAGTACTTGTAACTGATGAGTCTATACCTCCTGATATACCAATAACTAATGATTCAGCTTTTGAGGGCATCGAGTTAACATAATTCAATATCCAATCTTTGATAAATTCAACTTTTTTACTAACTTCCATAATTCAAATATACGTTAAAGGATTTATTTTATAAACGTTTAAGATGCCGCTCTAATGCCGCTTCTTGCATATATAGAATTCTTCTTAATTTCGTCAGAAATTAAGAAGGCTAATTCTAGAGCCTGGTTGGCATTTAGTCTTGGATCACAATGAGTTCTATATCTGCTTGATAAGTCTTTATCTGATATTTTTTGAGTACCACCAGTGCATTCTGTAACATTTTGTCCTGTCATCTCAATATGTAATCCTCCGGCATAAGAACCCTCACTTTGATGAACTGCAAAAACACTCTTAACTTCTTTTAAGACATTGTTAAAAGGTCTAGTTTTAAAGCCAGTAGTAGATTTAATTGTATTTCCATGCATTGGGTCACAAGACCAAATAACATTTAATCCTTCTTTTTTGATGGATCTAATTAGTTTTGGTAAAAATTTCCCAACATTGTCATGTCCAAATCTTGAAATTAAGGTTATTTTTCCTTTTTCATTTTTTGGATTTATAACATTACAAATTTTAACAATCTCTTCAGGTTTTGATGTTGGGCCACATTTAATTCCAATTGGATTTTCTATACCTCTGCAAAATTCTACATGTCCACCATCTATTTGTCTTGTTCTGTCACCTATCCAAACAAAGTGTGCCGACGTATCGTGATATTCGCCTGTTGTGGAATCTACCCTTGTCATACTTTCTTCAAATGGTAATAATAAAGCTTCATGTGATGTCCACATGTTTACAGTTTTCAACCTTCTATTAAAATCTGAATTTATTCCACAAGCATCCATAAATGCTAAAGCATCAGCAATTTTATCCTCTAATTCCTTAAATTTTTTACTTAAAGGACTTTTTTTAATGTAGCCTAAATTCCAAAGGTGAACTTTTTTTAAATCTGCAAATCCTCCATGACAAAATGCTCTTATTAAATTTAGTGTAGATGCAGATTGAGAGTAAGCTTTAAATAATCTTTTTGGATCCGGTTTTCTTGCTTTTTCAGTAAAATCGATACCATTAATATTATCTCCTAAGTAACTTGGAAGTTCTTTATCACCTTGTTTCTCTGTAGGGGCACTTCTCGGTTTAGAGAATTGTCCAGCAATTCTCCCAAGTTTAACAACTGGTAGTGATGCTGAATAAGTTAAGACTAATGACATTTGCAACATTAGTTTAAAGTAATCTCTTATATTATCAGGATTAAACTCTGCAAAACTTTCAGCGCAATCTCCTCCTTGTAATAAAAAAGCTTTTCCATCGACAACTTCAGCCAACTGCTGTTTTAAATGTCTGGTCTCACCAGCAAATACTAATGGCGGAAAACTTTTTATTTTATTAAGGACCATGTTAAGATGTTTTTCATCCTCATATTTTGGGATGTGCTTAACTGGGTAATTTCTCCAACTATTTGTTTTCCATTTTTTCATAATTCAACCTTAGAGTGTTTTAGCAGGGTTTAAAAATTATTCAACTGTGACTGATTTCGCTAAATTACGTGGTTTATCTATATCGTAACCCTTTTTAAGAGCAGAATAATAAGCTAACTTTTGCAGCGGTATTGTAATCAAAAATGGTAGTAGATCATCTGTGGTATTTTCTACTTCTATATACTCCCAAATATTTTCTGAATAAATTTCGTCCTTACTTTTATTCGTAATTAATAAAACTTTTGCTCCTCTTGCAATAACCTCTTGCATATTTGAAATTGTTTTTGTGTAGTACTCATCTCTGGGAGCTATTACTACAACAGGCATTCCCTCTTCTATAAGAGCTAATGGTCCATGTTTCATTTCACCAGCTGGATATCCTTCAGCGTGAACGTAAGATAATTCTTTTAATTTCAAAGCACCCTCAAGCGCTATAGGGTAAGAGTAGCCTCTGCCTAAAAACATAGACCCTTTAATATCAACAAATGAATTACAAACTAATTGAGTTTTACTATCAGTTTCTAAAGTTTTTTTAATTAAATCTGAAAGTGTAAATAGTGATTTAATCTTATTAACATATGTTTCCTTATCAATATCTTTTCGCATAAAAGAAATTTTTAAAGACAAAATATATAAAACTAACATTTGTCCCAAAAAGGCCTTTGTGGAAGCTACACCAATTTCTGGCCCACAATGAATTGGTAGGACAAATTTAGAATCTCTTGCTATAGAGCTTTCTACAACATTAACTATACTGCAAGTTTTCATTTTATTTTTATTGCATAAGTCTAAAGATGCATATGTATCAGCAGTTTCACCAGATTGTGAAACGAACACATATAATGCATCTTTTTTAAACTTATTTTTTCGATATCTAAATTCAGAGGCTATATCCACAGAAACATCTAGAGTAGTAAAATTTTCAAACCAGTATTTGGCCATTAAACATGAATGAAAAGCCGTACCACATCCTATTAATACTATTGATGAAATTTCATTTACTTTCCAAGGAAAATTAAAAATATTGATATCATTATTAATTTTATCTACATATTCTTTAACACAATTTTTTATAGTAACTGGTTGCTCTTCGATTTCCTTAGCCATAAAATGTTTAAAATCTCCTTTGTCATAATTTTCGTTATTTTCTGATAATTCTAAGATTTTTTTATTAATTTTGTTTCCTGTATCATTATAAAATTCAACACTATTATTTTTTAAAATGCAGAATTCACCATCATTTAAATAAGAAATTTTATTTGTCATTGTTTTTAGGGCATAAGAGTCTGATCCTAAATAATTTTCATTTGGCCCATATCCAACAGCTAAAGGTGACCCTCTTCTTGCACCAACAATCATATCTGGATAATCTTTAAATATAATACCTAGCGCAAAACTTCCATGAAGTTTTTTTAAAACTTTAATTATCGTTTTTTTTAAATCATTTTTTTTTAAATACTCAGTAATTAAATGAACAATTACCTCTGTGTCAGTTTGAGATTTAAATTTATGACCTTTTTTTATTAAAAATTTTTTTAATATTGTAGAATTTTCTATAATTCCGTTGTGAACTACAGATACTTTTTCAGAAGAGTGAGGATGAGCGTTAATTGTACTAGGCGCACCGTGTGTAGCCCATCTAACATGTCCAATACCTACTGTGCCCTCCAACTTAGATTTTAATAAATTTTTTTCTAAAGCATTAACTCTTCCTTCACACTTAACTTCATTTATAAAGCCTTGGTTTAGAGTGGCTATTCCTGCAGAGTCGTAGCCTCTGTATTCAAGTTTTCTTAACGAATTGATTATGGGAGATATAACTTGCTTATTACTTGTTATTCCTACAATTCCACACATTATTTTTTCTTTCTGTAGTTTTTAATCTCTAATTGAGGCGCTCTAGATAATGCTAAAGAATTTTTAGATATGTTTTTTGTTATCACTGAACCAGCACCTATTATACTTTTTTTATTTATAGTAACTGGCGCAATAATTGATGTGTTTGAACCAACAAATACTTTATCTTTAATTTTTGTTTTATTTTTTTTAATACCATCATAATTACATGTTATTGTCCCGGCTCCTATATTTACGTCGTTTCCTAAGTGGCTATCCCCGATATATGATAAGTGATTTACTTTAGATCTATTGCCAACAACACTTTTCTTAATTTCAACAAAATTTCCAACTTTTGATCCTTTTTTTAAAACTGTTCCTGGTCTAACTCTCGCAAAAGGTCCTATGCTTACATTGCTTTCAACTCTAACGTTTTCTAAATGTGTAAAAGATAAGATTTTAACATTATTTTGAATTTTTACTTTTTTTCCAAACACGACATAAGGCTCAATCATGACGTTTTTGCCAAGTTTGGTATCTTTTGAAAAATATACAGTATCGGGTGCTATCATTTTAACACCTTGTTTAATAAATTTTTTTCTTAAATTAACTTGTAAATTTATTTGTTTCATTTATTAAATTACTTATAGTTATGTGAATAAGATCTTTAATTCACAAATTATTTCTTATTAATACTTTTAAAAATGAGTCAAAAACTAACAATTCTTTTCGATCTTGATGGAACATTGGTAGATACTGCTCCAGATTTAATGAACGCTCATAATTTTGTAATGAGAAAATTTGGATACGAAACTAAGTCTACAGACGACATTAGAAAAATGATAGGTCAAGGTGCAAAATCTTTAATAGGAAGATCCGTATGGGGGCAAGCAAAAAAAGAATTTAGTAAAATTAAAGATAAAGCTATCACTGATAAGATGGTAAAGGAATTTATTAATTATTATGGTGAAAATATTTTAATAGAGAGTCAACTAGTTTTAGGTGTAAAAGATTTTCTAGATTGGTGTAAAATAAAAAAAATATCTTTGGCTGTGTGCACAAATAAACCTGAACATTTAGCAGTTGATTTATTAAAAAAAATTAAAATATATGATTATTTTGAGTACGTAGCTGGTAGTAATACTTTTGACTATTGTAAGCCTGATCCAAGACATATTACAAGCATAATTGAAATTATAAATGGAGAAATTAATAAAAGTATAATGATAGGTGATAGTGAAACAGATGCGAATGCTGCTAAGTCAGCCGGAGTTCCGTTTATTCTTTTAGAGGATGGTTATACCCAAAAAAGTGTGGATGAAATATATCACAATCATTTAATAAAAGATTTTATAGGTATTGAAAGTATAATTACTAATTATATCAATGATTGACCTAAATATTTTATTTGCTTTAATTAGTTTTTATTTTGTAATGTATGTTACCCCAGGACCGAATAATGCAATGGTTTTAGCTTCTGGATTAAAATTTGGTTTTTTAAAAACTATTCCACATATGTCTGGAATAACAATTGGACATATTATTCAATTAATTCTTGTATGCTTTGGTTTAGGGAAAATTTTTCAGATTTTCCCACAAATTCAAAATATATTAAAAATTTTATGTGCAATATATTTATTATATTTAGGTTATAAAATAATCGGATCTTTCAATAAAATCAAAGAAGATGGCTCAAAACCCTTAAAGTTTTATGAAGCTGCATTATTTCAAATTGTAAATCCAAAAGCTTGGACTATTTCGACTATGGCTGCTTCGGGTTTTTTGCCAAAAGAGGGTAATTTAATTATTTCAATTTTTTTCATTGCAATAGTTGCTCTTATTATATGTCCGATATCTATATCCCCTTGGGCTGCTTTCGGTTCTGCTATAAGAAATTTTGTTAAGAATAAAAGAATAAAAGCTTTAATAGAGTATTTTCTTGCATTTTTACTTTTGATCACTGCCATTTTGATTGTAATACAAAAATAATTTATTATTACTATTGATTATTAATTAAGGAGAGATTTTGATTTTACATAAAGTAAGAGTTTATCCATCTAAGATTAAGTTAAATAAAAAAAAACAACTTGCTTGGAAAATTGCTGAAGTTGCAAGTGATAATGTAAAACTTAATAAATTATCAATTGAAATGGCAATAAACAGAATTATTGATAATGCTTCAGTTGCCATAGCTTCATTAAATAGAAAACCAGTAATTGCCTCAAGAGATATGGCTTTAAAACATCCAAGAAAAAATGGAGCTAATATATTTGGAGTAAATAGAAAAAAAAAATTTGATTGTGAATGGGCTGCTTGGACGAATGGTACAGCTGTTAGAGAATTAGATTTTCATGATACTTTTTTAGCTGCTGATTATAGTCACCCTGGTGATAATATTCCTCCATTATTAGCAGTAGCACAGCAAAAAAAGAGAAGTGGAATTGATCTTCTTAGGGGAATTATCACTGCTTATGAAATTCAAGTAAACTTGGTAAAAGGTATTTGTCTTCATAAACATAAAATAGATCATATTGCACATTTAGGACCTAGTGTTGCTGCTGGAATTGGTTCAATGCTAAAATTAAATACTGAAACTATATATCAGGCCATTCAGCAATCTTTGCATACAACTATTTCCACAAGGCAATCAAGAAAAGGTGAAATTTCAAGTTGGAAAGCTTTTGCGCCTGCACATGCAGGAAAGTTAGCAATAGAAGCTATTGATCGCGCTATGAGAGGTGAAGGAGCGCCTAGCCCAATATATGAGGGAGAGGATAGTGTTGTTGCTAGAATATTAGCTGGAAAAAAAGCATTATACAAAATACCACTACCTAAAAAAAAAGAAGAAAAAAAAGCAATTTTAGAAACTTACACAAAAGAATATTCTGCTGAATATCAAGCACAGGCATTAATAGATATAGCAAAAAAATTAAAAAATAAAATTAAGGATTTAAATAAAATAAAAAAAATTGATATTCACACAAGTCATCATACACATTACGTAATTGGAACTGGAGCTAATGATCCTCAAAAAATGGATCCCAATGCTAGCAGAGAAACACTAGACCATTCCATAATGTATATTTTTGCTGTTGCTCTTGAGGATGGTAAGTGGCACCATATAAAATCTTACAATAAATCTAGGTCAAATAAAAAAAGCACTATTAAACTTTGGAACTCAATTCAAACTTACGAGGATAAAAAGTGGACAAAGAAATATCATGATCCAAATCCGAAAAATAAATCATTTGGAGCTAAAGTTGTTGTTACAATGAATAACGGAAAAAAAATCTCAGAACAACTTGATAAAGCTGATGCACATCCGTATGGAGCTAGACCATTTAAAAGGGAGAATTATATTAATAAATTTAACACTTTAACAAGTGGCATCATTTCCAAAAGAGAAGGAATTAGATTTTTAAAAGAAGTACAAAATTTAAGAAAAATAAGAAAAGGTCACCTAAGTAAAGTTAACTTAGAAATAAATAAAAACCAATTAAAAAAGAACAAAAAAAATGGAATTTTTTAATGCATTTTGTAGAAAAAAAACCTGAAGAAAAAAGAAAAGATTTTGTTAAAAAACTTAAAACAAATAAAATATTAAGAGTACCTGGGGCATACAATCCCATCACAGCAAAAATTATTGAGGAAATTGGTTATGATGCTGTTTATGTTTCTGGAGGTGTAATGTCTAATGATCTGGGTTATCCTGATATAGGTCTAACTACTCTCGATGATGTTAGTAATAGATCAAAACAAATAGCTAGAGTTACTAATTTACCAACAGTAGTTGATATTGATACAGGATTTAAAAATTGTGAAGAGACAATTAAAAAATTTGAAAAATTTGGAATTACTAGTGTCCACATAGAAGATCAAATAGAAAGAAAGAGATGTGGTCATCTTGATAACAAAGAATTAATTTCAAAAGAAGAAATGGTCCAAAAAATCAAGCTTTGTGTCAAATCAAGAAA
>MDTA01054261.1_pt1 | contig 12637 bp, 11 predicted proteins | sample 811151 | NCBI WGS metagenome assembly MDTA01 (sample SAMN05326648, study PRJNA326480) | marine metagenome | isolation source: seawater | place: Indian Ocean: South | collected 2010
GGTTTTTTAAAAAGATCATTACCATTTTTATTTTTTAGTTTTTCTTTTTTTTGGTTTAAATAATTAATAAATTCATTTAATCCACCATCAAATTTATATTCAAAAACTTTATCCTTTTTTTGAGTTTTATCTATAACTACCAATTTTATGCCTTTATTTAGAAAGGCCAGTTCTCGCATTCTTTTTTGAATAATAGAACTTGAGAATTTAGTTGAAGAAAATATTTCCTGAGAAGGTAAAAAAGTAATTTTTGTACCAGTTGATGAGGATTTTCCAATTTGTTTTAGAGGGGCTTTTGCATCTCCATCTTTAAATTCAATAAAGTACTTTTTGCCATCTCTGCTAATTTCTAAATGTAGTTTTTTAGATAAAGCGTTTACTACTGAAACTCCAACACCATGTAAACCTCCTGAAACTTTATATGAATTATGGTCAAATTTACCTCCTGCATGTAACTGAGTCATTATCACTTCTGCAGCAGATTTTTTTTCACCTTTGTGAATATCTACCGGTATACCTCTTCCATCATCAGATACTGTTATTGTACCATCTGAATTAATTTCAACCTTTATGTTTTTACAATACCCAGCTAACGCCTCATCTATTGAATTATCAACAACTTCATAAACCATATGATGAAGGCCAGTTCCATCATCAGTGTCACCGATATACATACCAGGTCTTTTTCTGACTGCTTCTAAACCCTTAAGAACTTTTATTGAGTCTGCCTCGTAGCCTTTTAATTTTTTTTCAGTTTTAATCATAAAAATATTATATTTAGGAAAATTGATTTATATCATTTTTTAAGTGTTAAATAAAATCTAGATTGTTTAAGGTATTAAATTAACCTCTATATTGAAGGGTAATTTGAATAATAATTATTTTTTTTTGTAAAATTCAAAATATTGTTAAAATTTACTTTTTTGGATGCAAAATAAGCCATCTCATTGTCTGTGGTCTCCCCTCTGACATCATCAAATATTTCTCATCATCGCTGTACTTATTCAGGATATTAATATTGAATGGGTCCTTCGAAGTATCCTTTAAAATTTCTATATTATGATGTCTGACTATATTTTTGTTAAAATTTCTTAAAACATTCTTTTTACTAATATTAAATGGATGTTCTTCTATTATAAAGGTGCTTTTAGAAAATTTTTTACAGAAGTCTTTAGTAAATAAACTATACTCGTGACCCTCAATATCTACCAAAAAAAATAGTTTTCTGTGGTCAAGATTTTTTAAGTTTTCGACTAATGATAGATAGGTAGCCTCTCCGAATATTTTTAGTTTATTAAGAACTTTATTTATTTGAGCATTTTTTTTTAATATTTCTCTACTTTTTTGATCTATTTCAAAGGCTAATCCTTTTTTAAAATAATTTTTTTTTAACAAACTAAGTATGTGATACCCCTCTGCAGCACCCAAATCTATTATAAAATCAAAACTTTTTTTTTTTGTTAATTGAATTATCTTATCCTGTATATGTGATTCATATGTACCTAGATATTTTGATGAAAAATCGATGTTGGACCATCCGTATTTATCTCCAATTATAGTTCCACGATAAGGTCCGTAAAGTATTTTGTTTTTAGATATTTTAGAAATTTCTCTCTCTAGTAAATATTTTTTTTTGTCTATGAAATTAGATAAACCAGTTTTCTTAAAATTTTTGTTTACAAAGTAAAAATAAACTCCATCAAGTCCATTTAATTTGAAAATATTTAAATATTTAGTGAATTTTTTTTTAATTATTATGATAATCAAAATAATCAGGATTATCGTAAATAAATATTCAAAATACATAGATTTAATATATAAGTTTTAAGCCAATGTTAAAATATTAATTGCATTTAATTTATTATTAATTAACTATTAAAAAATTATATGGAAGATTTGATATCAGTTATAGTAATGCTTATTTGTGGGTATGCCATACGTTATGCTTTAATTTTTTCAGGTCAAATGTGGGCAAAATCTTTTGCACAGACTGTATCTTTTTTCATATTACCCATTATCACATTTGTAATAACAAAAACAATTTATGGTAATATTGCTCTTTCATTGGGAATGATTGGTGCTCTATCAATAGTAAGATTCAGACATCCAGTAAAGAGTGCTCTTGAACTAATAATATATTTTGATTTAATAACTATTGGAATAGCGGCAAGTGTGAAGAATAATTATGCAATTATTTTAGGAATACTAACAGTTATGATTTTAGTAGGACTTAAAATCTTTAATAATTATCTAAAAAATAATAAAAAACAAACATTTTATAATGTTTCATTTAATGAAGGTGTTGAATTAAATCAAATTGAAATTACTTCATCAAAAAAAATTGAAGAAATTGAAAAAAATAATAATCTTAAATCAATACTTAGTGATAATGAGACTAATGACTATATTTATAGACTAGCCTTTGAAGATAAAGATCAATTAAAAGAATTTAAAAATGAAGTTGAGGGCTTAGATGGTCTTAAAAAAATTGATGTTAACCTTATTTAAATTATTTTTCTGTTTTTTTTTTATTTTTAGTACTTACAATCTGAAACCAGCAATTAGTAAAGAATATATTGAATGTAATAATTATAATTCTTTAAATTCAAGACAATATGTAAATTACATGCCAATAAGAAGTATAGATATTAATATAAATGAATACAAAAGCTGGCAAATTAATAATCTAAGAATATTAACTAATACATCGTATTTGATACCAGACAAATTTAAAAAAAAATTTAATGCTAATGTAAATGTAAATTATCAAAATAATATAAGTTGTAAAATCAAAGCAAGAATAAGGACTCATGGAGATCTTAAAGATCATATTGTTTACAAAAATGGAAAAGTTTTTCAAAGTCTAGATATTGACCTAGTTGATGGACATATAAATAATATTACTAAGTTTAAATTATTTCTAAAAAATACAAGGGGTAATGTTGAAGACGAGATATTTATGACTGAATTATTGAGACAATTAAATTTTATTGCACCAAGAACACAACTTGTGAAAGTGATTTTCAATGGTGAAAAAAATGAGATGATTTTTCAAGAAAAATCTAGCAAGGAATTACTTGAATATAATAAAAGGAAAGAAGGCCCGATATTAGAGGGTGATGAAAAATATATGATGCAATTTTCATCAAAAGTCGAAAATAAAAAAGGAATAAATTGGGAGGAAATCTTTAGAGTATCTGAGCTAGGCACTAAAATTCAACTCTCAAAAGTCACTAATTCAAAGTGGGCAGTAAAAAACAACAATTCAAAAAAGAATGCTTTCAGAGCATTAGATAAGTTAAATTTTGCTTATTTAGTTTACTTAAATAGCTTTAAAGAAAAAAAAAATAATTACTTTTTTCTAGACTATAACCTAGATAATTCAATACTGTCACAAGGTATAGACAAAAATCTTGTTAAACTTGACATGTTTAACAATATAATTCTAGCGGCAAACGGAAATCACGCTCTATACGTACATAATAGAAAATTTTATTGGAATTCAGAGGAAAGTTATTTTGAGCCAATTTATTATGATGGGGAATTTGATCTTCAAAAAACTCAAACAAAACTTAACTACCCAATAAGTCCAAGATATGCGTATTCTCTAAATAAGTTGAAAGATATAATTTTAAATTTAGATGTTAATAAACTTCAAAAAAGTTTAGAAACAAAAAATCTTATTTTTGATAAAAAAAGGATTCAAATAAATCTAGAAAATTTATTAAGGAATTTAAAAGAAATTGAGGAAATGTTAGAAAAAAAGGATGTTGCTGAAATAGAATACAATAATAATATTTACTTTGGGAAAAAACTAAAAAAAAATTATTCAAATAATTTCAAAAATCAAAAAATTAAAGCAAAATTTATACAATATGATCCTGAACAAAATATTTTTAAAATTTGTAGTGAAGTTGTTTCAATTTGTAATGAGAATTTTAATATAGACATCAGCAATCAAAGGAAGCTCTTAGAATCGGAACTTAAAATTAATGGAAATAATTTTGAATATTTAAATCTGAAAAATGATAATGAGGATAAATATAAAAAAATTATTCTAAATGACATTAATTTTAAGAATGTTTATTTTTATTTTAATGACGGTATTGATTTTTTTTACGATAAAGAAAATAATATTTTTAATATTAATCAAACAAATTTAATTGGTAGAGGTTTTTTTCTTTATGGGAAAATAAATAATATAAAAATAAATTATAATGGTAATCGAAATAATTTTAAAAATAAATTGGCTAAGAGACTTGACACAAAAAATTTAACTGGATGTTTAAATTTTATAAAAATAGAATTTTATAATTCAAATATAAATTCAAATAATTCAACTTGTGAAGATGGAATAAATATAATTAATAGTAATGGAGTAATAAAAAAGATTATTTCTTATAATTCTCTTTTTGATGCTATAGATTTAGATTTTTCAGATTTATTAGTTGATGAAATCATAGTTAAAAATGCATTAAACGATTGTATTGATTTTTCCTATGGAAGATACAAAGTAAAAAAATCATTATTAGAGTCTTGTGGAGATAAAGGTGTGTCAGTAGGTGAAAAATCAAATGCTGATTTTGGGAAAGTAGATCTGAAAATTGCTCAAATAGGAGTTGCATCTAAAGACTCATCGTATGTTCACATAGAAAATGCTAGAGTCTCTTCAGTCAAAAACTGTTATGCAAGTTATAGAAAAAAACAGGAATTTGATGGTGGTTTTATTAAAATTCAAAATTCAAGCTGTATAGATTATTCCAAAAATTATTTATTTGATAAGAACTCTAAAATAGAAATAACTATTAACGAAGAGGCTTAATATAAGTGACTTATCGTATCGAAAAAAAATTATTTATTAAAAAAGAAAATTTTTTTGATTTCAAAAAAAAACTTTTTGAGAATGGCGCTAAGCGAATATTTAAAACTCGGAAAGTCAATAGTTTATATTTTGATAATTTAAAACAAGACATGTTCCAAGATTCAATTGAAGGATTAACACCTAGAAAAAAAATTAGAATTAGAAATTATCCAAATGATGAGGGTGGATTTTTTTTAGAGACAAAGATATCAAGTGTTGAGGGAAGATTTAAAACAAATAAAAAAATCAGTTACAATAATTTTATAAATTTTAAAAAAAGAGGTGTATTTGACAGTAAGTATGGAATATGTAAACCGATATTGAATGTTAAATATGATAGAGAATATTTTAAAAAAGAAGATGTGAGAATTACTCTAGACTACAATATATTTTACAGGCTATACAACAGTAAAATTATGAAACGGGATGAAGAAATTGTTGCTGAACTTAAAACCTCTACGAGTAAAAATTTAGACGATCTATTTGAAATGTATCCCTACCAGGAAATTAGGTTTTCGAAATACTGTAATGGAATAAAGCTTTTCTTTAAGGAATAAAATGAATGTCGCTTTGATTGGATCTAATTTTGCTTTAAAGGGATATTTGCCTGTTATAAAAAAAATAAGACAACTTAAATTGAAAGTTCTATGTAATAGAAATATAAAAAAAACAAAAAAAGTTTTAGCAAAGCTAAAAAATATAGTTCATGAAAGTAACTGGAAAAGAATATTTACGCATGATATTGATTTGATTATACTTGCAGTTCCTCCAAGAATTCAAAATAAGATACTAAATTATAATTTAAAGTTTAGAAAAGAAATACTATTCGAAAAACCAATCTCACAAAATTTAAGTAGTACAAAAAAAATTATTAAATTATTAAAAAAAAAGAGAATAAAATCAGATATAAACTTAACTTTTTTAAATCATGAGTTATTTCATAAAACAAAAGATATAATCAAAAATAAAAAATTAGGTAAAGTTATCAGTTATGAGATTTTATGGAATTTTAGAAGTTTTGATTTGGAAAATAAAATAAAAAGTTGGAAGACTATTGAACATCAAGGTGGTGGAATTAAAAATATTTTTTTAACTCATGTTTTTTCTTATTGTGAATTCTTATTTGGTGGAGGACAAATAATTGATTATAATTTTAATAGTGTTAACTTTAAAAATATTAGTTACAAAAAACAGATTTACTGTATTTTAAAAAATAAAAATAGTGTGACCGGGAAAATAACATTATTTGTTAAAAAGGATGGTTATCAAAATCATATAATAAAAATAAAATGTGAAAAGGGCTATATTCGACTATTTACTAAATCAAAAGATTGGACTAAAGACTTTATTTTAGAGACGTACAACAATCAACATAAAATCAAAAAAATTACGAAGGAAAAAAAAATTAACAAATTTAAAGATGGAAGATCAAATCAAATATTTGCTATGATTAAAAATTTTTTAAAAAAAAGTAATTACACAAATATAGATTATTGCTTAAACGCTGAAAAATTAAATAAGACTATAAATTAATATTATGGATATGCACAACTTTAAACCTGGTAAAATTAATAAATGTCAAATATGTGGCTCCATTAATTTAGTTGAAGTAATGAAGCTTGGAGAGCAACCACTTGCAAACTCGTTAATCCAAGATCTTTCTGATGAAAATTTAGTTCAAAAATTTCCTGTAAACATAATAAGATGTGAGGATTGTAGCTTGCTGCAAATAGACTATATAGTTGATCAAAATAAAGTTTACCATCCAGATTATCCTTACTTACCAGGTATTACACCTACGGTCGACAAAGAACAAAAAGAGTTGTGTGACTACTTGTGTGAAAAATTAAATTTAAAAAAAAATGATTTAGTTGTTGATATAGGTAGTAACGACGGTAGTTTATTGAGATATTTTAAAGAACAAGGCTTGAAAACCTTGGGCGTCGAACCTACAAATATTGCTCAAATAGCATGTAAAAATGGGATTGATACTATTCAATCTTTTTTTAATAAGGAAATAACTGATAAAATAATAGCTAAAAACGGTAAAGCTAAACTGTTAACGAGCACAAATGTTTTTGCTCACATGTCGACATTAGGAGATGTTATGGATGGAATAACTAACTTAATTGATGATGATGGATATTATGCTTTTGAAAATCATTACATACTGGAAATTTTAGATAAATTACAATACGATACTTTCTATCATGAACATCTTCGCACTTATTCTCTTATATCTTTAAAAAAACTATTTGAAATGTATAATTTGTGTTTATTTGATGCACAAATAGTTTCAAGATACGGTGGTAGTATAAGATGTATTGTATCAAAAAAAGAAAAGAAAAAAACAAAAAGACTAGTAGAATTATTAGAAAAAGAGAAACATGCTTTAATTGATAATTGCGAAAAAACTTATAAAGATTTTAAAAGTAAAGTAGAAAAATCTAAAATTGATTTGATGAATTTAATAACTAATTTGAAGTCAGATGGAAAAACCGTTGTAGCAAAATCTTGTCCCGCAAGAGCAGTGGTATTACTAAGTTATTGTGGTTTAAATAATAAAAATTTAGATTATGTAGCAGAACAACCCACATCCTTAAAACTTAATTATTATATTCCAGGAACAAATTTGAAAATTATTGAAGATAGTATATTAACTAAAGACGAGCCAGATTATATTTTACTTTTAGCATGGCATTTAAGTAAGCCAATAATTGATAAATGGAAAAAGCGAGGAATTAAATCTAAGTTCATCATACCTTTGCCAGAGGTCAAAATTGTATGAACGAAAAATATTATTTATACTCGGATATACAAGAAATTGTAAATAATTTAAAAAGATATCATGGTAAGTTTTATGGAAAAAAATTTTTTATAACAGGTGCAAATGGATTTTTAGGTAAGTATTTTATTAAAGTAATTACTGAAATTAATAAGAAAACAAATAATAAAATTAAAGTATTAGCAAATGATGTAAAATTTGATGACTGCGAAATTTTTAAAGACAAAAACGTTAAAATTATAAAGAAAGATATTAATAAAATAAAAAAAATTTCTTTTAAATGTAATTTTGTTCTACATGCTGCTGGGATTCCTAGTCCAAAACATTACTTTCAAAAACCAATTGAAACAATTTTTACTAGTATTACATCTACAAAAAATCTATTAGAATATTCTGCAAAAAAAAAATCAAAATTTATTTTTTTTAGTAGTAGTGAAATTTACGGTAATCCTGACAAAAAAAATATTCCCACAAAAGAAACATATAATGGAAATGTTTCTTCAATAGAAGACAGATCGTGCTATGACGAAGGAAAAAGAGTTGGTGAAACTTTATGTTATTTTTATAAAATAAAGAGAGGTGTAGATGTATGTGTTTTCAGACCTTTCAATGTTTTTGGACCTGGCATGCCAAGAAACGATTACAGAGTTTTTCCACGATTTTTTAGCTCTATAAAGGACAATAAACCAATCACTATTTTTAAAAGTGGTAAACAAACAAGAACTTTTTGTTATGTTACTGATGCCATTACAGCAATGCTTATTGTTACTTTAAGCGGAAAAAAATTTGTATATAATATTGGGAACAGTAAACCCGAGCTTGATATAAATAAACTTCATAAAATAATGCAAATTGCCTTAAAAAGAAAAATTAAGTCAGTTAATATAAATTATCCTAAAAATTACCCTAAAGTTGAACCTCAAAGAAGATGTCCAGATGTATCAAAATTGGTCAAAGAATTTAACTATAGAAATAAAATCAGTACAAAAGATGCAATTCGTAGGTTCCATTACTGGACCTCAAAATATTACTAAATATTAAAAAACTTTTTAATATTTGAAACTGAAGTTTCAAATTTATTTCGTTTAAATCTTGTGTCTATCATTTCAAGTGATATTTCATTAAAACTATCGTTTTCTTTAATAAGATCAATAAAATTTAAATTAGTTGCTGTTGGTTTATCAAAATAATCAAAATTTGGTTGAGAAATTTGTATATTTTTTATCAACTTTATATTTTTTAAAAATTTATTTTTATTAAATTTCTGAAAATGATAAACACTCGTATCAAAATTTATTTTGATATTTGACGAATCAATTTTTTTCACTAATTTTTTTAGGTGGCTATATTCAAAAATATATTTTTCTTTGTAATATTTTGGAATTGTTTCAATACATAAAAGAATATTATTTTTTTTTAATAATTTATTAATTGATTTAAAATAATTACTAAATATAAGATTTGCTTGTTTTATATCAAGGTTACAAGGATCTCTAAAATTAGACGAACCGAGAATAATTTTTTTAGTTTTAAAAACCTTACATAATTGAATTATTAGTTCAAAGTGCTTTGTTATTTTTTTTTTATCTTTTATATTAAAAATATTATATTTAGTTTTATAAAATATACCCTGCAATGCATTTATTTTGATTTGGTTTTTATCGAAAAAATTTTTTAATTTTTTGGAATTTGTAATGATATTTTTCCAAGATTTAAAATATTTTAAAGGAGCAAAGTCGATCCCTGATATTCCTTCTTTTCTTAGATATTTAATTACTTTATAATTATTGCTCTTACTCCAACACAAATTAGATACATATATTTTTATTTTATTCATTTTTCATTTTTTTAAAAACTGAAATATCTATTTTACAAAAATAATACAATATAATAAAATTTACTTTTATAAGTCCAAATCTAAATTTAAAAAAATCCTCAATTGACCATTTTACTGTTTTCTTAATTTGTCTAAAAATATTTTTAATAGTTTTAAAAAAATTTCTTTTCTTCATCCCATCTCCATAAAATATGTAACGACAGTATCTATGCGATAGAGTGAAATAATTATCATTTAACAAATGATTACAAACTGCTTCACTTTCATAATATAAAATATGGTTGTTATCTCTCAAATATTTTGTCAAAATGTTATCATCGCCATTGGTTTTGAAATATTCACCATCATTTTTATAAATTGTTTGTGTATTCAATGAGCTTGTTTTTAAAATGGTATTACAGCCAAAAATAAGGTCAGGGTTTAAAATACTTTTTTCACCCCAATGTTGCTTTAGTCTTAACGATCTCCATAAATTGCAAGGATTTTGGGTATATTTTTCATACATTTTACCACAAACCCATGTGGCGTTATTTTTTTTTAGTGACTCATAAATTATTTTTAACCAGTTTTTATCAAGCTCAACGTCTGCATCAACAGATGCAACATATTCTGTCTTAAGATGATTAACTGCGATATCTCTAGTTAATGAAATGCCTAAATTTTTTTTATTTTCTAAAATTTCGATTTTATCTTTGTATGATTCTAAGATTTCTTTTGTTTTGTCAGTAGAATTGTCATTTATTACAAGAATTTTTCTTGGTAAAAGAGTTTGGTTTAGAATTCCATCTAAACATTTTTTAATAGTTTTTTCGCCGTTATAGACTGGTACATACAAAGAAATATTAAAGTCTTCCATAATGAAGTCCCAAATTGATGCAACATATACTTATAAATGTTTAAAAACAATAATTTAAGTTTTTTATTTTTATAATATATGTTTGCAAATTGAAATAAAGATATTAAAAGTCTCAATAAAGTAGTTTAATCATGAAATATTTTAAAAAAATTAAAGAAATTAAAAAAGAAGAAGGTGAGATAAAAGAGATTAAAAATTTTCTCAGCGCTAAGGAAATAAAAAAAATTTTAAACTATACAAAACAAAATAAAAACTATTTTGTAAACAGAAATGATGGATGGAAAATATCTTTTAATAAAATAATTAAAAAACCTGTGAGAGGAATTAATAATTGGCATCCTATCTTTAAAGATATTTTGAAAAAAAAGTTAAAAAAAATTTTCCCAAATGTTAATTATTATGTTCATAATAACGAATTTCCTCCTCATATATTTAAAAGTAATTACCCTTTAAAAATTCATGCCGATACTGGAAAAAATAACAGAAGCGAGATACCTTTTAAACAAATACTTGTGCCGCTTTATATTGATAAAAAAAATCAAAATGTTTTTACCGTTTTTTTTCAAAAATAGATGGTATGGACCAGCAGCTAATTTTAGATCAAAAAAGACTACTTACGACCCGTTAGAAATTAGTGATAAAAATAAAAAATTTATAAGAATTGATAATTTAAAAGAATTTCTAAAGTTTTTAGAAAGTAATAAAAAAAATAAGGTTACTAATTTTAAGAATGGTGTTTTTTTAAATAATCTAAATTTGAGAAATAAAATTAAAAAACTTTTAATTAAAAAAAGATATAACATAACAACCTCAAAATTAATAAATACTAAGAAAACTTTTCCTTTGAAAATTTACAAAAAATATCTCACACATGAAGATTATGATGATTTTAAAGGATTAAAGTTTTGGAAAGCTATCAAATGGAAGATTGGAAACGCTATTATCTGGGACAGAAGTATTATACATTCATCTAACAATTTTTTAAAACATAAAGCTTATTCAAAAATAGGTTTGTCAATATTTTTAAATAGAAAATAGTACTTAAAAGTTGAAAAAAAATATTTTAAATGAACTTAAAAAGTTAACAAAAAGAAACTATAAATCAATTAGAAATTCTTTATTTTTGTCTATATATGGTAAGGTTAAACTTTCAAAAAATCCACCACTTACAAAAATAAAAATAATTAAATTTAATTCAAAAAATGATTTCTCTAGATACAATTACAAGTTTTTTGAAGTAGAAAATGGTAGGGTTTTTACTGATAATACAGAAAATGTAAGTATTATATCAGGCAATATTTTATTGGATAAGTTTTCGTTTCAGCAGGTTAAGGGTAAATTAGTTTGCTCAACAAAAAATCAAATTTTACGAACTGGAACGCCAAAATTACTCAAAAAAATAAAAGGAAACATTGCTGTACTAGCACAAGGCGCCAGTGGGTATAATAATTACGCACACTATCTATTTGATATAATGCCAAAACTAAAATTATTATCACTTTCAACAAATTTAAAAAAAATTGATTTTTTTTATTTTTCTAAACTTAATAAATACCAAAAAGAAATACTTAAATTTTTTGATATTAGCGAAAGAAAAATTCTTGACTCAAATAAATACAGATATGTACAGTCAGACAAAATAATTGGTGTAACGCACCCTAATTATACAAAAGGAACCATTTCAGAAGCTCATAGCAAAATGCCTGCCTGGATAATTTATTTTTTAAGAAAAAAATTTTTAAAAAATCGAAAACATAAGAAAAAATTCGATAAAATTTTCATTGATAGATCTGATTCTAAATTGAGTCATTGTAAACTAATAAATAATAATGAGGTCAAAAGTTTTTTAAAATTAAACGGATTTAAGATACTTAAATTAAGCAATTTAAGTTTTAATGAACAAATTAATATTTTTAGAGATGCAAGAGTTATAGTCGGTCCACATGGAGCCGGTTTTGCAAATTTAGTGTTTTGTATGAAAAAAACAAAGGTAATTGAAATTATACCAACTAATCATCCTAATAAAGTATACCAGAGAATATCAAAAATTAATCATTTAAAGTATACAAAATTGAAAATCAGAAAAATCAATTCTAATAAAAATGGGGACATGTTTTTAAAAAAAGTCTTTTTTAAAAAATTACTAAAATTTTGAATATCATGGCGGAGAGAGTGGGATTCGAACCCACGAAAGAGTTGCCCCTTAACACGCTTTCCAAGCGTGCGCCTTAAACCACTCGGCCATCTCTCCTATTGTAATTATTTTTTTTTATAATTGCAATTTCGTTGATATTACCA
>MDTA01190887.1_pt1 | contig 12636 bp, 9 predicted proteins | sample 811151 | NCBI WGS metagenome assembly MDTA01 (sample SAMN05326648, study PRJNA326480) | marine metagenome | isolation source: seawater | place: Indian Ocean: South | collected 2010
CCTCGTGGTCGGTGTCGTTGATCAGGTGACGAACAACCGCCGACCCGATGAAGCCGCAGCCGCCGGTGACGAGAACGCGCATCAGGGCAACCCTTGGAGGAATTCGGCGAATGACGGGGCGGCTGCGTCCTTGTCGGACAGGACCGCGTCGGCGCTGTCGACGGGCCAGTCGATCCCGAGGTCGGGATCGTCGAACCGGATGCTCCGTTCGCAGTCCGGAGCGTAGAAGTCGGTCGCCTTATAGCTCACCACTGTCTCGTCGGCGAGCGTGCAGAAGCCGTGCGCGAACCCCGCAGGGATCCAGAGGGCACGGTTGTCCCCTGCCTTCAGCTCGACGCTGGTGTGTTGGCCGAAGGTGGGCGAGTCGGGCCGGATGTCGACCGCAACATCAAAGATCGCTCCGTGCACGACCCGCACGAGCTTGCCCTGGGCGTGAGGCTCGACTTGGAGGTGGAGACCTCGAACCGTGCCGGACGACGACGAGAACGACTCGTTGTCTTGGCAGAACTCGAGGTCGACGCCGAATCCGGCCATCGTCCGCCGACTGAACGTCTCCGAGAACGAGCCACGCGAGTCTTCGAAGACTCGCGAGCGCAGTTGGAGCACACCGGGTATCGGCTCGCTCAGCACTTCCACTGTTCTACTCTCCGAATTTCGTCAGCACGGAGACAGCACGTGGAGCTTACAAGGCCTGAGCACCGTTCGAATGAGCCACTGCGTCCGTTCGCCTTTTTCTGCCGATGGGCAAAGGTGGCCGCAGCCCTTGCCGTGTCGGACCTTGTCAGCGAGTCGTCGGCCCACGACGGGCAACATTCGAGACGGCTTCCAAAAATGGCTTCGCATCTTGCGTCCAGTTGTAGCACTCTCGCACGGCTGCGTAACCGTTTCGAGCAAGTCTGGCTCGCAGGTCCGAGTCCTCGTTCAGCGCGCCGATGGCATCGATGACTGCGGTGGGGTCATCGAACGGCACGATCACGCCGCAGGAGTGACGCTCGACAATTGAGACCGCCTCGGGCAAAGGGGTGGTGATGACCGGGACACCATTCCCGAGATACTCGAGGATCTTTGTGGGCATCGAGATTCGATAGTTTGGCAGGTTCTGAAGCAGGGAGAGGCCAGCTGTCGCGCCGGCGAGACGGCGAAGAGCCTCGTTGTTCGGTAGGAAGCCAGTTGAACGCGCTTTCGGCGACACCGACAGGCCGGGGTCAGTCGGCCCGATGACTTCCAGGACAATGCCTGCAGAAAGCTGCTCGGCTACAGCGTTGAGCGTCGCAAGCCCGCGCCCAGCGGATACCCGGCCGAGATAGACGGCCCGACCGGCTTGCGGTGGAGGTGGATCCAAGGCAAGCCGGACGGTGTTGCGCACCAAGGTCGCCTCAGGATGGCGCTCGGCATACGCCCGCTCCGCGATGAGAAGGTCGAACGACTTGCTACCCATCCGGATCAGGACGCGGAATCCGGCTCGGACCAGAGGTGTTAGCAGGGCAGGTACATAGCTCTTTTCGCCAACCTGAGCGATTACGTCCTCGTGGACATCCCAGATCCTTGGCCCGGAGATCGCCCTAGCCGTCAACAGCAACTCAGGGTCGTGCACCACCGTGACATCGGCGTGTCGACTAGCGTCTCGGAGCGCCCGCTGCACCGCTCGCAATGCCCGGAGGCGGGACCTGCCCTGGGCACGAGGAACGATGATGCGACGCAGACGTGGGTCGTAAGTTCGGTCGCCAGCTGGGGCGATATAGGTCACATCGTGCCCAGCATCGAGCAGCGTCCGAATCTGGCGATGGCGGATCCTCGCATCCTCGGGATGATGCACCACGGTTGCTACAACAACGCGAAGGGCAGGATGCCTCATGAGCTTGGTTGAGCCCGAAGCTTCCAACGCTTGAGCAAGCTCGTACTTCTGCGAATCATGCGACCGCATGTCGAGCGTAGACGCTTGTGGTTGTCGATCGCCTCACGTCGACGGGTCGCTGCCTCACGAGAAAGATCCGATGGGCCAACTTCCACTAGCGCCCAGCGTGCGCCTCGATAGGACATCAACGTCAAGGTGCCGTCGGGAAACAGCCGACGAAGTGAGGCCCGATTGAAGCGGCGAACGTGGCCGTCTGCCCATGGCTGCACCTCGCAGTAGGGCACCGTCACCATCAATCGTCCTGTGCAGACCCTTCGGAGTTCTCTGACGATTCTGCCGACGGCGTCATCGGGTACATGCTCAAGAACTTCAAGACACGTCACGTTGTCGAACGTGTTGTCGTCGAACCGCATCAGGGTTGCCGGCATGATCTCGTAGTTGATCTGTCCGACCTGAACGTGGAACTTGTTGAACTGGCCAACGTCAATAGCGTTGAGCGGCCCGAAGCGGCCCGAGTGGGCAACAGCGTTGATGAACTGGCCGGCACCTGCGCCGACGTCCAGCACTGACCCGGGGGCGAGGCTATCCAGCACAATGCTGGTGCGGTGCCAATCGCCGTCGCGGTACCATCCCCCAGGGTCCTGCGGGTTTTTTCCGAACTTGCGTTCGTAGCCTTCACGGCTTCTCTTCACCGCCGGTCCGATCGTGTACGCCCCGATCTCCAGAGTCGCTAGCCGGTGTTTCATGCGAGAAGCATCTCTCTCGCGAAGCCGTCACTGACCTTGGAAGACGATCGAACAATCTCATCATCGGCGATCTTCCACGTGTGCCCGCTCGGCCGGCGACTCTGAATGAATCCGAACGGCTCGTCGGCGTAGACACCGAGCCCTTGCTGGTGACAGCGGTCAAGGAAGAGCGTGTCTTCTCCCCGAGAGACCACCGGGAACGAAGTCTCGCCAACAAGATCTTGATCCAGGACAAGAGTGCAGCCAGCAACTCGGCGTGCCCATCCGCTGCGCGATCCAGGGAAGCGAAGGTAGGTGACATCGCGATCAGCAAGGTGCACGAAGTACGACTGCTTCCCGACGACTGCCGCGCCGGTTCTCGTCATGGTGTCGACCGAGTCACGGAGGTACCACGGTCCGTAGTGGTCGTCATCATCGAACTTGGCGATGATCCGAGCGCTGGTCGCTGCTCTCCCTAGGTCGAGGCACTCCCCGAGGCTCAAACCAGGCGGTGCGAAGAGTGCCGTGCCGTCAACCTCATCGATGATGGACTCGACTCCGGATCGATCGAATTCGTCACCGTGGCAGACGACGACGAGTCGGCAGTTGATGCCTTGTTGTCGTTTGACGGAGTCAACAACGTGGCGAAGTTGTCGAGGGCGGCGCGTGGCACAGAGCACGGCGACCGACGGTGGTAAGGGGGCTTTCCAGTCGGTCGCTTCTTCGAGAAGGCCGCTTAGGACGCCGATGCGACTTCGGCTCGGGTCTTGTGCCCAACGGTAGCTTTCGACGCGGAGGCGCGCTGCGTCGAGCCCTCGTCGGCTCAAACGGCGGGCGATTTGATCGATGTTCCTGCTCTTCGTTGCAACGACACCCCCTTGATCGGCCGCTGATGTCGCTTCGACAACCGGTGTCCCGCTTGCGCGACTCGCTGCGGCGAGGTCCCGGCCGAGGTCACCCCCGATATGGAGGGCTGTGATGAGTTTCTCCTGGAATGGTTGTGTTGCAGCTGGGGCCTGGTTTCGTAACCGAAGAACGCCCTTCCGTCCGTTTTCAGCGGTGCGCACATCAGGCAGGAGTATCCCGCTTCGAGGATCGCGGAGATCCCACCTCAGTGACGGCACGGGTTCGGTAGCCTCGATCTCCCAGCCGGGCTCGGTCGTGATTCGGAGCTTTGCCTTAACATCGCCAGCGGCACAATATTTGGCCAGTTCCGCTCGCAGCTGCGGAGAACCATCGATGTCGAGCGGTGGAAGGACTCGCCAAGGTTGCGCAACGCGGGCCCGCCGTTTGAGCTGGCGCTCAACGGATCGTAGGTCTCGCACTTGCCTCAGGAACCGCCAGAGACTCGTCGGAGTCGGTCGGAGCTGGAGCAGCGCCTGACCGAGCAGATAAGGTTCTGACCTTTCGATACGACGAACGCGTTCTTCGCCTGCCGCAATTGCTCGCAAAGCCCGCTGTTCCGCGTCGCCTGCAGTCATGAAGCCTCGTAGGCAGCGACGACATCCTTGGGTTCGCCGTCCATTCGTATGAGACCGTCTTCAATCCAAACTACACGGGTCGACACCCGGAGGATCTCCGAGAGGCTGTGGCTTACGAGCATGATGACGCCAGCCTGTTCTTGCAGTTCGTTTAACCGACCGTAGCTTCGAGCCCTGAAGTTTTTGTCGCCGACGGCGAGCGCCTCATCGATTAACAGGATGTCAGGTCGGACGGTGGTGGCGATTGCGAGGTGTACTCGAGCGCGCATGCCGCTTGAGTACGTCAGCATTGGGTGGTCGATGAAGTCACCGATGTCGGCGAATTCAGTGACTTCATCGGTCATCGCTGCAACTTCATCTCGCGTGAATCCAAGGGCGGAAAGTCCGAGGGAAACGTTCTGACGCCCGGAGAGGCCAGGGCGAAGCGCTGAGTTGACTCCTAACAGCATCGGTTCGCTGGTGGTGAGCACTTCCCCGGATGCCAAGGGCAGCAAACCGGCGAGCGCCCGTAGGAACGTGCTCTTGCCTGATCCGTTCCGGCCGATGATCCCGACCGCTTCGCCTCGTTCGACGGAGAGGCTGACTCCTCGGAGAGCCTCTACAGGAACGAATCGCCGTCCGGAAAACCCGCTTTGGACCATCGCCCGAAAGCCTGGCTTCACTTGGGTGAAGAGGCGATACGTGACGTGCATGTCACGTATCTCGATGGCCCTGGTGAGGCTGCTTGGCACGTGCTCAGCCTCGGCCATAAGACAGCTCCCCTCGCCTGAAGAACTCGAACCCGACAGTGGTAAGAACGGCCGCCCACGCGATCCCACTGAACCAGACCCAAGGCCCGGGCGAGGTTCCGATCAGCGCCAGTCGGTTCAGCTCAATGTATGCGTAAAAAGGGTTGAGCGCGAATAGTTCCCGAACCATCTCCTGGTCCACGTAGACCTCAACGGAGTAGAGGATCCCTGACATGTAGAAGACCAGACGGAACAAGAAGTTGAGGATGTTCTCGGTATCGGGAACCATCATGTTGAGGCGGCCCACGATGAAGCCAGCGCCGAGATTGAAGACAACTTGGAGCGAAATAATGATTGGGAGGAGGGCGATGGCCGCTGGTGGTAGCCCAGCGTCGACCAAAACCACCAAGAGCATCACGATCAGAATCGGGCCATAAGCGATGGTGCTCGCTACGTTGATGGAGATGGGCAGGATCGCCCGAGGGAACCTCAGCGACCGGATGAGTCCAAGGTTCTGCGTGATGGAGTTCGCAGACGACATGATGCTCCGGTTCGAGAAGCTGAAGACGAACACCCCGATGGTGAGGAAAGATGTGAAGTTCTCGACACCACCGCGGGTGCCGATGAGCACTCCGAAGAAGATGTAGTACACCCCGACTTGCAGAAGCGGGTTGAGGATCAACCAGAGGTTTCCGAGCACGCGATCCATGTTCTGAGCCGTGAGTTCGTAGCGGGGTGCGGTGGACGCGAACAGCCGTCGGTCCCAGATAGCTCGGATGTACTCGACTGGGGGCAGGAGAACTGTGACCGGACGCAGCTCAGACTCGTCGCTCATATTCGCTTACTTGGCTTAGATTTCCAGAAAGTCGACGGCGATGCCGTCAGAAACATGTTCGCTCAGCTTGCTCGCCAAGAGTTCGTCGGCATCGACCTGCCATGTATGGCTGTCAAGGTCGGTTCGTCGGATCGAAATGTAGTTGAAACGGTCTGCGGAATAGACCGTGAAACCGGCAGCCCGCGCTCGGTTTAGGAACCGGGTGTCCTCGCCGACCCGGCGGGACGGAAACTGAATCTCCTCGAAGACACTTTGCTTCATCAGCAGTGTCGAGCCACAGACAAAGTCGGTAAATCGGTGGTCGCTGTCCGGATAGCGAAGCACGGTGGTGTCAGCGGATTCCAGATACTGAAGATGAGCCTGCTTTCCGCAGATGTCAGCTCGGCTCGCCTCGATTGCGAGCAGAAGGTCGTCGAAGTAGGCATCGCCGTAGAGGTCGTCGTCATCGACCTTGGCGACATAGCCTCCGGTGGCGAGCTCGGCGCCGCGGTTGAGACTGTCGCCGAGGGTGTGGTGTTCGAGTTCTTTCTCAACCCTTGCACCGACCCGCTCGATCTTGCCCGCGTCAAGTTCAGCGGGGTCAAACGCCGTGATCACGATCGGCTCGAGTTCTATGTTGCGGTCGATGATCGAGTCGAGCCATTCGAGAATTCGGTTCGCGCCCGCAGCGCGTTTCGTCGCCAGCACGACGGAGATCTTGCGGGCGCGGTTGATGTGGGGCACCCAGATTCCTGTTTCTCGGGCGATGTCTTGCATCCGGTTGCCCCACGTGTGGTGCTGGTGGACCTGCCGGTATGCACGGTGCGCTAGCACATCACGCTCGGTCGGGCTTTCTTGCAACCGTTGGACGTATTCGCTGCATTCGGCGGTGGTAGAAGCCTCGAGCACCAGATCTCCCAGCGCCGCTCTCGTGCCTACCGATGGGTTCGAGATCACGACGGCACCGCATGCTGCTGCCTCGAGTGCTCGGCGCGAGAACATGGTCTGCGAGTGCGTCACGGTGTTGACGTTCAGCACGATGTTGAAGCTTCGGTAGGCTGCGAGAACACGGTCATAATCCAGCGACCCGTGGACGTAGGGAAGCCACCGCTTTGGGAACCGGTACCGCTCATGGTCATTGAACTTGAAGTAGCGGTCATAGATGGCTAGCCCAGCCGGGGCAGCACCTTCGAGCAGCGCCTCTTGGGCATCCCGTCGTTCATCGAACTTTTCGGCCCACCAGCTGCCAAGGAACACTGCCTCGGGAAACCGACCGCCTCGCTCATCTCGTGGTTTTCGGGGACTATGGAGATCCTGCTGAACAGCGAACGGCAGCGCAAAGACCCGGTCGTGCCCCAGCCGCTCCTGATATCTCGAGACCAGCTCTGCGTCTGTGGTGGCGACGTGGTCGCAAAGTCGAGCAGCCTCAAGGAAGTCCTCGAAGTGCGGCGGGTCCTCCTTATTCCAGAACAGCGAAGGGACACCAAGCTCGCGGGCGTGGGCTGTGAGCTCGCGGAGGGCCTTACGCTTCTCGCTTAGGTTCACCACCTCGTATAGCCACTCTCCGTCGTTGCCGTTCCAGGCGCTCTCGATGAAAAGAAGGTCGGGCTCGTACGCAGCGATTTCGTCTTTCCACCCGCGCCGGCTCAGGGGAAGAACCTGGCACTGACGACTCAGCGCATCGAGGGTGAAAGTGTCGGCGACAACCGCCAGGCGGGTTGCAGTGCGAGGTGGCAGTCTGTCGTCGACGTCGTATTTCGGGAAGGCGAAGCGCTTCCCAAGTGGCGTCATCTCCACGTGTTCCAGACTGACCGGCCGATCGCCACTTGGTTTGTAGCGGCGAAACCCGATGTGAAGTTTGGTGGCCGATTCCGGGGTGAAGACGACCTGACTCGAGACTGCGTCGACCGGCGTTCGCGGAAGGTAGTCGAAATAGCCGTAAACCGAGGACTCCGCCTTGCCGATGGACTCGTTTTTCAGCGTCCGCCCAAGGTGATCCAGGAAGCGGTACTGCACCAGTGCGGCTCGCTCATCGGGTTCGTGATCGCTGGCCATCCGGACGGTGAGAAGGTGACGTTCGTACGGCTCAACCTCAAACTCGAACCACTCTGTCCGGGTGCTGAGTTCGAGGGGGTTCCCGACGCTTGGAAGGGACGAAGCAGGATGGGCTCTGGGGCCGCCGGCGACGAGCCTTGCGGCCCGAACAGCTCGTTGGGCAACAGGAAGGCGCGTGGCACTCGCTGTTATTGATCGGCCCCGTCGGTACACGGCTCGAAGAACGGCCTGTTGGTTTCCCGGGAGCCTCTTCGTAATTGACCGGGCAATGCCAGCAAAGGTCGTCATTTTCGCCAGGCTCTTAACAATTTCCGAGCTCGATAAAGTTCGGTGATCGAGGTTGTGTCGGGTTGTCAATGCTCGTCAGGTAGTGGGCGGTGTGGAAGGTGACGTTGACAGCGGCGCCGGGCTTGGTCGTGAACAAGATTTCAAGTCGTTCAGCAGGCTCGCCAGCAATCAGATTCTTGTGGGGGCGTCCGTGGTCGAACCCGCGGCGGAAAACCCAGGTCCGAGGCTGGCCAAGACGAGCTATGTCCTGTGCAGGGATCCGCCACTGCTCAAGCGTGACGTCGTTAGCGCGGAACTCTGCCGCGGTGGTGGCGATGGCTGACGGGTCGTCTACGGACAGCATGACACGAAGGACTGCGAGGCCGGGCCGGTAAATTGTGACGCCGCCGACGCTGCCGTCATCAGTTGATGGAACGTGGAGCTCGACGCTCCCTCCGTTGGGGGCAAGAAGGAGGTCACTGCGAGCGAGTGGTCGGCTGGTCTTGGACATCACCGTGGTCTGGCTGATCTCAAGATTGCGGAAGTAGTAGCGCTGATCTTCGGCGGCTAGGTCGGCCAACTGCTGTTTTGGCCGCTGCACGATCTCCTCGATCCGGGGCCGGGGGTTCGGATCCTTAGACAGAAGCATGAGGAGCCACTGATGCATGACCGGTTCGACCCAGTGGATGTGCAGGCCGGCGTCTCGCGCCATCCGTTCGAGTCGAGCTCGATCAAAGACCGATACGTGTCCCCACTCGTGCTCGATCTCGCCGAGCATCGGGACTGAAATGAGGAGGTCGGTCTGGTCGCCTACGGCTGCTGCTGTCTGACGGAGCACGAGGCCAGGGTCTTTGACGTGTTCCAACATCTCCAGAAGAAGGACGAGCGTCGGGTCGATCTCGGGGATGGCGCGCTCGCCCGCCTGTTCGACCATCGACTCGATCAGCCGGTAGCTGTCGTTGGTGATTTCGTTTGCTTTCGCCATCGAACGGAACGATGCGATCGCTTTCGAAGACGCGTCGATACCGAGGTACACCTCGAGCTGCTTGCGGCGAAGAATGTGACCCCCGAGCGAGCCGTTACCGCAGCCGATATCGACAAGGCGTTCGCCGTCTCTGATGAATTCGAGCACTCGAGCGACTCGGGCGCGGTTCTCCGGCCCGTTGTAAATCGCTGCAGATACCGGGTCAAGCTCGGGCCACGAGCTGAGAGCTCGAACTTCACCAGCGCTACGCACGAGTTCGGTGTTGCGGCGGCCCCAGACGGCCCTCGCCGTACTGCGGGGAAGGTCGACGAGATCTTGAGTAGCGGCCCACTGCGCCTCGATCAGAGCGTACTGAGAGGTCGCATTCTGGGCGATTGCACTCGTTGCTTTCATGCGCCGCAAATCTAGCCGCACGAGCTGGAGGTGCAACGGTCACGTGCGTAGGCGGGTATGGCTCTTTGGGCCTCAGCGCGTTTGCTGAGGCTGGTCTTCACCGCCGCTAACATCACCAAGTGCTTGAGTTCGATTGGACAGCGTGTCGCGTCGTGCGCGCAAGGGGGTGCGCGCAGGCGCCCGACCTTCGCAAGGAGGGCAGCGGTTTACCTCAGCGCAGGCTTGCTGTTACGCCCAGAATGCGCGGCGCGTACGGGAAGTCTCGGAAACAAGGACAGGGGTAGCCATGCGCACGATCTTGGTCGCCGGCGCGCGGCCAAACTTCATGAAGGTTGCCCCGGTGCTATGGGCACTCGAGGGCAGGGGGATTGAAGTGTTGTTGGTCCACAGCGGCCAGCACTACGACGCAGCGATGAGCGACGTCTTCTTCGATGATCTCGGGATTCGGACGCCAGATCTCAACCTCGACGTTGGATCGGGTTCGCATGCATCTCAGACGGCTCGGATCATGGAACGATTCGAAGCCGTCGTCGATGACTACCGACCGGATGTCGTGCTGGTACCGGGAGACGTCAACTCCACGGTCGCGTGTGGACTCGTCGCAGCCAAGGCCGGCGCCCACCTGGCCCACATCGAGGCAGGCCTGCGCAGCCGCGACTGGGACATGCCCGAGGAGATCAATCGAGTGGTTACTGATCGACTCAGTGACTTCCTGTTCGCCCCTTCAGCCGATGCGGTTGACAATCTCGGCGCCGAGGGGTTCCGCAAGGATCAGATCTTTCTTGTTGGCAACGTGATGGTCGACACCTTGCTCAAGAACCTCGAACGAGCCCGGGAACGCCCGATCCTTAGGGAGTTAGGCGTTCAGGATGGGGCGTTTGGGCTCGTCACGATGCATCGCCCGTCCAACGTGGATGCCCCGGACGTCTTAGCCGGTTTGGTCAGGGCGCTCAACGAGATCAGCACCGACCTGCCTCTCGTATTCCCGATCCATCCGCGAACCCGGCAGCGCGTCGATGTTGGCGCGCTTTCTGACTCCATCACGCTTGCAGAACCGGCCGGCTATCTCGATTTCGTCGCCCTCCAGGCCGGTGCCCGGCTCGTCTTGACCGACTCTGGTGGCGTGCAGGAGGAAACGACCATGCTCGGCGTTCCTTGTCTCACGATGCGCGAGAACACGGAGCGGCCAATCACGGTCGAGCAAGGATCCAATCAGGTTGTTGGTACCGACCCGTCCAAGATCGTGTCCGTCGCCCGCACGGTGCTCGAATCCGAACAGGCGTATCCGAAACCCGATCTATGGGACGGTGACGCGTCTGGGCGGATCGTCGATGCGCTCGTGGCGGACCCACTTGAGACGCGGCTCCGGCCTACTGCGGCTGGGGGGCCGATGGACGGATCGTCCTTGGGCACGGTTGGCCGTCGATCCTGACCGCTCAGGGTCTGTCGATGGGCAGGACGAAGGGTTCGAGTTGTTGCCAGAAGCCTTCGGCAGCGGCCAGCGCGAACTCGGAGTTGATGTGGATCTGGTCGACGAATGGAGGAGTTCCATCGACGAGCGGCTCGCACACGGGGTAACTCGGACAGAGCCATTGGTCGATGTCAAGTGTTTCGACGTTCGGGCGTAGCGAAGCTTCGTAGCGGTAGACGATCTGGCTGGGGATCGGGTCTGAGTACGCCAAGAAGGTGCAGTCTGCCGTCAGTGACGCTCGTGATGCGCAGTCCAATGGCTCGAACGGTGGTACCGGAATCGGTTCGATGAGTACGAGCGTTGCGTTGGTAGCGATCGAGCCGATGGTATCGAGCGCCTCCGATGTTGAGGTCGCGAAGAGTTCGGCCTGGGAGATGCCGGCCAACAAACTGTCGAGTGGAATCATGTCGACCGGTCGTGTGGGGTCGTCGCGCGTGGCGCTCGTTGCGAGGATGACGTCAGGCAGCAAAGTCGGGATCACCCGCTCCACCGTGTCGGCCTTCGTAGTCCGGCAGTCCTCGGCGAACTGGGCGTAGCCATCGATCGAGAGTTGCCATGGGCAACCGAGCGCGGTGGACGCCCACAGATCAAAGTCATGCTCTTCAGCCAGGGAGACGAGCATCGGGGTTAACTTCCCTGCGAGCGAGTCGCCGATTAGCAGCACGGACGCTGCGCCCTCGCTTCCTTCGTGGAGCACACAGGCATCAAGCGCCTGGTCGACACAGGATGGCGCACCCGTGGAGACCGCAGCGATGGCTTGAACATCGATCGTCGGCATCGGGTTGTTTCTGGCGAGAGAGTCGGAGCCGCCCTGGTCGGTCACTTCGTCGTTGAGATCCGTCAGCAACGTAGGGCTTGCGGCCTCCATCACAGGCTTCCGATCAAGGACAGGCTTCCGATCGAGACCGAGCAACGTGGGGACGATACCGACGGCGAGGACGGCGCTGAGTGCGACTCCGCTGAGAGCGACCACTGCAGGCCGCTTCGTTAGCCGACCGGTTGTCCGGAACGGCTCCTCGACGACCTTGAGGCTCACCCAGCCCATCGCCAAGCCACCGACGCCTCCGACGGTCAGCAGCAGCCATGCATCGGAGCCCGCCAACCGCTCGGTGTACACCATCAGTGGCCAGTGCCAGAGGTAGAAGCCATAGGAGGCCTTTCCCACAGAGACGAATGGTTGCGTAGATAAGAGCCGGGCGGTGCCGTGGCCTGCGCCGACCTCAAGCCCCCAGACAAGGGCAACCGATAGCGCAGCAGCGAGGACGCCGGTTGTTGAGAGCGAAATGCTGGTCGCGCTCGAGCCGAGAATGACGAGCCCAGCGATGGCTAATGCCGAGACGGCGCCGCCCACGTGTCGCCGTGCGTCGAAGGTCGCTGGCAATCGCACCGCAACGACTGCCGCTCCAGCTCCGAACATCAGCTGGTACAGGCGAGTGTCAGTCCCGTAGTAAGCCCTCAGCGGGTTGCTGTCGCCGACTCGGAACTGAAGGAAGAGCGACATCACGGCACCCACACCGACGAATGCGCCAACGACGGTCAGGGGGTCGCGGCTGGCCCGTCGGGCGGCACTCCACAGCAACAGCAACACGCAGGGAAAAACGAAGTAGAACTGCTCCTCAATGGCTAGTGACCAGAAGTGGACGAGCGGGCTCTTCGCAGTGTCGGCCGCAAAGTAGTCGGATGCTTCTGCGATGAACTGCCAGTTGGCGAAGTAGAGCAGGGCCGCCTGCGAGTCACCGACGAGATCGGAACGAAGGAAGACGGAGTCGATCAAAAGCGATAACCACAGCACACTGACGATGACGACGAGCGAGGCGGGGAGTAGGCGACGGACTCGACGGCTGTAGAAGCGCCAAAGTGAA
>MDTA01157289.1_pt1 | contig 12634 bp, 13 predicted proteins | sample 811151 | NCBI WGS metagenome assembly MDTA01 (sample SAMN05326648, study PRJNA326480) | marine metagenome | isolation source: seawater | place: Indian Ocean: South | collected 2010
GCTGAAGGACTTAACTTCCGAGTTCGGAATGGGATCGGGTGTGGCCCCTTCGCAATAATTACCAGGCAAGATCTTATAGTACCTTTAAAATTGTATGTAAATAGCAGAAAAATAGCTTTTTTAGTGAATAATGGTGGGCATGATAAGAATTGAACTTATGACCTCTACGATGTCAACGTAGCGTTCTACCACTGAACTACATGCCCAATTAATTAAATCTAAAAAATTTTTTAATTAAATGTAAAAAATATTTTAATCTTAATTTTAAAATAGAAATTTTAATATTTGTCAAAATATAGTCTGAACATAGAGTTTTTTCATTACTTTTTATCCAGTGGATATGTTCAATAATATTTAATTTAATTTTTTTTTTGGAAAGATTTTGATCGTGATATCTGTAAGTTGCTAATGGTTCTTGTATACATCCTATACTATAATTTTTACTTAACCTGATAAAAAGATCAAAATCTCCAACAATATCATATCTACTATTAAAATTTTGTAACTCAAAAATTTTTCTTTTTATCATCACTGTTAAAATTCCTACTGTATATTCTTTTAAAAAATCTTTCATCACCTCACCGGATGGTAGCTGTTTTTTATATTTTAATATTTCGATGTTTTTATTTTCATATCTCACATTATAATTACTATAAATTATTTCAAAATTATTATTTTCAATAAAAGTTATTTGTTTTTCTAATTTATCATTTATCCATAAGTCGTCAGTATCGATAAAAGTTATATATTCACCTTTTGCCTGCTCGATAGCTTTATTTCTAGCATCATACAATTTTAAAAATTCAATTGATTTAAAATATTTAATTCTTTGGTCGTTTTCGTAACTACTTAATATTTTTTTACTATTATCATTAGAATTATTATCAAAAAAAATTAATTCCCAATTTTTATATGTTTGATTAACAATGCTATTCAAACTTTCTTTTAAATATTTCTCTCCATTATGACAGTTCATGATGATACTAACTAATGGGTTAATTTTGTTCATCAATTAAACCTAGACTATAAATTTCAATTTTTTCTCTAAAATTTCTTTATCTCTTATAGTGTCCATGCAATACCACAAGCTTTTATGTTTATATGCGTAGAGCTTTCTTTCTTTTCCTAATTTTGTCAAAGGGTAGTTTTCGAGGATAACTTGATCATTTTTTAGATATCTAAAAATAGTAGGTTCAACAACAAAAAAACCTCCATTAATCCAACCTTGATCTAAAACAGATTTTTCACGAAAAATTGAAACTTTTTTTCCTTTTATTGTTATTGCTCCAAAACGTGCAGGTGGTCTTACAGCAGTTAAGGTGACTGTCGATTTACATTTAATATGAAATTTTAAAAGTTTTTTTAAATTTATATTCGCAATACCATCGCCATAAGTTAAGAAAAACTTTTCACTCTTTAATATGCTTTTTAGTCTTCTTACTCTACCTCCAGTCATTGAGTTTAATCCTGTGTCAATTACTTCTATTTTCCAATCTAATATTTTTTTTTTAAAATAATTTTTGATTATTTTTGATTTAAATCCAGCTGCAATAATGAAATCTTTATACCCAAATTTAGCATAAATTTTCATGATATGAACAATGATAGGTATACCTTTAATCCTTACCATTGGTTTTGGAATTTTTTTGGTATATTCAGATAGCCTAGAACCTTTGCCACCTGCTAAAATAACTACTTTCATAAAATTAAATTTTTAAAACTTTATAAATTTGATTTAAGCTAAATTTACTCATACTTGATGACTTTTTGGAGAATTCTTTGTACCACTCTAATGTGAACTTAACGTTATTTATAAAGTTAAGTTTAGGTTTCCAATTCAAAAATTTATAGGCTTTTTGACTATCTAGGTTTAAAAGTGAATTTTCAAAAAATTTCTTTTTATTTTTCTTGATCTTCCATTTGGCTTTTGGATATTGTTTTTTGATTAAATTTAATATTTCAATTACTTTATAATTTTCTTTTTTATCAGGACCAAAATTAAAAGCCTCCCCATGAAGTTTTTTGTTAATTTTTAATCTTATTGCTAAAGTTATATATCCAATTATTACATCTATAACATTTTGCCAAGGTCGAGTTGAATTAGGGTTGCGAATAATCACTTGTTGATTTTTTTTCCACTTTTTAAAACAGTCAGGGATGAGTCTATCTAAAGACCAATCACCACCGCCAATAACATTTCCAGCTCTAGCTACACCTATAGTTTTGTTATTATTTAAATCATCAAAAAAAGATTTTATATAAGAGTTTACTGCAATATCTGCTGATGACTTAGAGGCTCCATAAGGGTCAACTCCACCTAAAATATCAGTCTCTTTGTATCCTTTTTTTGTTTCAATATTTTTATAAGTTTTATCACTAGTTATAATTACAGTTACAGAATTTTTTTTTTGTTGCTTCAAACACTCTAAAATATTTATTGTACCAATTAAATTTGTCGTCCAAGTATCAAGAGGGTTTTTGTAAGATTTGCTTACAATCGATTGTGCAGCTAAATGGAAAACATAATCTGGGTTAAATTTTAAGAAAATTTTTTTTAATTTTTTTAAGTCTTTAATATCAATTTTTTTATGCTTTATTTTTTTTTTTAATTCAAGAGTGTCAAATAAAGAGGGTTTAGTTGGTATATTTTTTGATACCCCTAAAATATTAGCTCCGCAATTAAGTAAAAAAAACGTAAGCCAAGATCCCTTAAAACCAGTATGACCTGTGATTAATATTTTTTTATTTTTGAAATATTTTATGTATTTTTCCACTATTTAAAAATAACATTATCTATGGTGTTTATAATTTTTTTATTATTTTTCATATCTGCAATTTTAGATTTTCCAATTTTTACTAATTTAATAATTCTTGGATATTTTCCAATTTTTTTTTTGTCTAAAAAAATATTTTTAAATATTTCATTTTTAACATTTGATAATTTTTTTAAATTTAAATGTAACAAATTAATTGGTAAATTATAGAGAACCAAAAGTTCTTTTAATTTTTTAAAATTTTTACTCTCTCCCTCTGAATAGTAAATCTCACATAACATCCCTATTCCGACGGCTTCACCATGTCTTATTAAATCAGTGTTTCTTCCTTTAAGAGACATTTCAATTGCGTGAGCAAAAGTATGGCCAAAATTTAAATTTAATCTTTTTGATTGCTCAAAAACGTCATCTTTAAAAAATTTAATTTTTGTTATAAGTGTCAATTTAATTAATTGAGATAAAAAATCATATTTTCTACTTAATAATTTTTCTTTATTTAATTTCAACATATCTAAAATTTTCTTATTATTAATTAGACCACACTTAATAATTTCAGGTATTCCTGACATAAACTCTCTATTTGGTATTAGTTCAATTACATTTTTTGAAATAAAGACATTTTGAGAATGATAATAATTTCCTACTGAATTAATTATATTTTTATAGTTAATTCCTGTCTTTCCTCCCAAACAACTATCAACAATAGCGGTCATAGTTGTAGGAATATGGAAATAAATCATACCTCTGTAATACAAGGAACACGCTAATGCGGCTACATCACCAATTACTCCACCGCCACAGGACAGCAAAACTGATTTTTTTGTGAACCTATTTTCTACTAATTTATCAATTATTTTAAATAATAATTTTTGATTTTTATTTATTTTAGATCCGCTAACTTTTAACAAAGTAACTTTCAGACCACATTTTTTTAAATCTTTAAATAAAAATTTTGTGAATTTATCATTAAGTTTTTTATCGATAATTAAAAGCATTTTTTTATCACAATAAAGATTTGAGAGAGCCTTATAAATATCAGGACTTTCTTTATCATAACAAAAAGTTGCTTTATATTTAAATTTATCAACGTTATAATTTATAATCATAAAATTATTATTTATAAATCTTATAATATTTATCTTTTTTAATTTTTTTTCGAGCCTCAATTAAATTTTTTAGTACATCGACTGAAAAACTATCTCCTTTTAAAGAGAACGTTTTTATTTTTAAGCCTATATCAATTGCTCTAAGAAGTTCTATATCCTCTAGATTCTCTAACTTACTCTTATGCGAAAAATTTGCAAAATCTCTTAACGCTGCAGGTTTGAATGAAATAACAGAAAGATGTTTAAAAATCTCATTTGTTTTACTCACGAAATGATAAGGCGTGTTAGATCTTGTAAGATATAAAACCTCTTTGAAACTATTGAAAATTAGCCTTACTACGTGTGGATCTTTTGTAAATTTTGTAGGTAGATTTGGCAAAATTATATCATATTTTTTATTTTTTCTATGAAACTTTACAACTTGATCAATATTATATGGATCAATTAAAGGTTCATCTCCTTGAATATCTATTACTTGATCATATTTTTTTTTTAATTTTTTGTAAGCTTCAAAAATTCTATCTCCGCCTTGTTTATGATTTTTAGATGTTATTATTGCTTTAGCGCCAAATTTTTTTGCTACCTGAAATACTTCTTTCGTATCACAACAAATAAAAACATCTAATAAATTCTTTGCCATTTTTGAACGTCTGTATGTGTTTATAATCATAGGCAAATTTCCTATCATCTTTAAAGACTTTCCTGGCAATCTTCTGGAATTAAACCTTGTTGGAATTAAACCAACCGCTTTAAGCATTTGTCCATCCTCCATCAATCGAAATATCCTCACCATTTAAGTACGGGCTTTTGTCGGATAAAACAAAAGATATCAATTCTGCAATTTCTGTGGGATCAGCCCATCTTTTTTGAGGGATCCTTGATAATGTCCAATTGTATAATTTTTTTTTATTATTTTTAAACTTTTTAAAATATGAAGTTTTAACAAAACCAGGGCTTATGCTATTTGCTCTTATACCAAACCGACTCATTTCTGCAGAATATGATTTTGTTAGAGCCGTCAGGGCGCCTTTACTAGAGGCATATCCTGATAAATCCTTAAAACCTAATTGACCGACTATTGAACTTAAATTGACTATAGATCCTTTGATCTTATTTTTTAAAACAAAATTAGTGAAAACTTGCATTAAATTAAAAATACTTAAAAAGTTAACTTCAAAAACGTTAGTTAGTTCTTTTTCTTTAATTTTCAAAAACTCTTTTCTAAATCGTATACCAGCATTATTTACTAAACAATTAATTGGTTTATTATTTTTTTTTGAATCATTAAATATTTTATTTACAAGTTTTTTATTTTTTACATTTCCATTGTAGATTTTAACGTTTTTTTTTCCTTTAAATTTCTTATTATCTCTCTTATCTTTTATTAGTGCATAAACAAAACCTCCTTTTTGAATAAAATTATTAACACAACTTTCTCCAATCCCCTTGCCAGCTCCAGTAATAAATATATTTTTATTATCAAGTATCATTTCTTTAATAAGATTTTTTTAATAGAGGTTTAAAATATTTTTGAAATTTTTTTTTTTCGTTATTAGTTAAAAATGTATAATTTTTTTTTTTAAGCTTGTAAATATAAGTTTTTTCACCAGATTTTTTTACATTTAGATTAGACCAAATGATTGGTGAGAATACATCAAAATTTTCATCATTTGGAAAATGTGTAATCGTAGTACCTTCTTCAAGAGCTTGGATACATATGCCTGTTGCAGATCCAAACAATAACGAATGATTTTGAGGTTTCCCTCTCTTTTTATCAGAGTATTTAGACAGCAACATTTCACACCTATTTTTAAAATCTAAATGAGACTTACTGTTTATATTGAGTGGATGAATTCTTACTTTAAAATTACAAGAGATTTTTTTACTTTCTGCTAAATACATCTCAAATCTTTCTAAATAATTAACCATATTTTCTAAATTATAAGGAACGAAGATGTAACCGCTAAACTCTTTTTTTTTTTTCTTACAAATCTTAATGATGGAATAACACTTATGTTTTTTTTAGACCAACCGAAATATTTTTTTAAAACTTTTCTTTGCTCTTCACCAGAAACAATCATCATATCTAGTGCTTGATTTTTATAAATTAAATCAAGTTGCAATGGCCACGGAGCACAATGTAAATATCCAATAGTTTTGAGATTATTGTTAATTTTTTTAATTTCATTTATTACGTAGTTTTGGAAAGGGACTCCCTCATAATTTAAAATTACGTTTTCAATTTTCAAATTTTTAATTATTTTTTTTAAAGTTTTTAAAATTATCTTTGAAAAATTAAATTCCTGCCAACAATAATGTTTGATTTTGTTTATTTTAAATTTTGAGATTATTATTGTTTGCATTAAATGCTTTAAAAAATAATATAAGCTGTAACTATTATTATTTTTTTTAGCAATTATTGCTATATTTTCTTGAATTTTTGGAGGTACATAATCATCTAAAGAGATTAAAAGCCAAAAAAAATTTTTATTTTTTGAGTCAAAATTAAAATTATTATCAAAAAAATTTCCACGAAAATCAAAATTTTGCTTTGTAGAATAAGATATAATTAAATTATGTGCACTTGATGAAATCTTATTATCTTTTAAAAAGAGTTTTTTATCAAAGTTTTTTGAGACAGAAAATAAATTTTTAAAAGTAAATATTAATTGATTTTTTTTATAACCATATAAATCATAAATTTTAAAATAGCCTGGTGTTCTTGCCCAAACAGTAAAAAAACAGAGTGGGCTAATACTTATATCTATATTTTTCTTTCTTTCTTGGATCAAAAATTTTTTACAATTTTTTAAAATTATCTTTTGTTGTTGACTAATTTTTTTTAATGACATTTTTAATTACACTTATAACTTTTGACATTTGTTCTTTTGAACCAAGACTGAACCTTGAAAAGCTCTCAAAACCTCTAACACCTGGACCTTTACGAAATAATATTCCTTTACTTTTAAATATTTTTTCCAAGTTTTGGTTTCTCTTTCCTAATTTAATATGAAAAAAATTAGCATGTGTATCGATAAATTGTATGTTAAGTTTTCTTAACTCTTTAATTAGAAATTTTTTAGCCAGTTTTATTTCATTTATATGTCTATTTACAATTGAGTAATTTTTTAAACAAAATTCAATTGCTAAACAAGAGAGAGAGTTAATCTCATACATTGGTCGATATTTATTTAATAAATTCGCATAATTACTATTTGTAATAGCATAGCCTGCCCTTAAACCAGCTAAACCAAAAGATTTAGAGAAAGTTCTAGTTACAATTAAATTTTTGTAATTTTTAATATATTTAATATAACTTTTTGAATAAAAACCTTCATAAGCTTCATCAATAACTAAGGGGATATTTTTTTTTTTTGTTTTAATTAGAATTTTCAACATGATTTCTTCCGGAACAATTGTTCCTGTAGGACTATTGGGGTTTGCAAGTATTATCAAAGATATTTGATTTGATATATTTTTAAATAATTTTTTGTAATCAAGGATTAAATTTTTATCATATCCAATTTTGATAGTTTTTAATCCATAAAGATCACAATAGACATTAACCATACCAAAAGTAGGATCAATAATAATAACCTTGTCATTTTTTTTTGTAAAAAGTTCAAAACATGTTTTAAGAGAAATATCAGATCCAGCAGACATATAAATCATATTATTTTTAACTTTTATTTTTTTTGCAATTAATTTTTTAATTTTATCAGTATTTGGATAAGCCGATAAATTGAATGTACCTATTTTTTTTTGCAAAAATTTCAAGAATTTTTTTTCAAAAGGTATTACCCTCTCGTTTTTGTCTAATCTTAAATATTTTGATCTATCTAATAAATCTTGATTAGATCTATGAATTTTTTTTAACCAGCTTTTCATTAAATTTTTTCCACTCATTGGCATGCTTTGAACCTAATAGCTCTCCTGATACATCACATTTATTACATGGAGAAAAATTTCTTTCTGCTAACAAAAGTTTTTTTCTTGCAAATTGAAATTTTTGATTTAGCCAAATATCAATTATTCTTTGTTTATTAACATTTCCTAAAATATATTTTTTTCCCCAATCATGAGAACACATTTGAACTTCACCATTATAATCAATAAAAAATTTGTAAGCTGGATAATTGCATTTTTGGTTCAAAGATTTTGTTAATGCTGGAATCTTGTATTCTGCATTAGAAAGTGTTCCACTTCGATTGCTTAAATTTAGTCCAAATGATTGCTCTGCTGGCTTATACCGATTTCTAATTACATATTGATCTTCTCTAAGACCAGCCTCTTTGCATAAATTATAAAATTGTTTTTCTTCTTTAGGACCGTCATAAACACTTATTAATAAAGTTGACAATCCGGCATCAAATAGTTTGACCAATCGATCTTTGTTTAAAACATCGCCATTAGTAATAATTTCAATTTGTGCATCAGGAAGAAATTTTCTAGCTTCGGCTAAATTTTCATAAATTTTTTTATGCAACAATGGCTCTACGTACCCAGAGTAAATCACCATGCCTTTGTAATCCAAACTTGAAAGCTCAGAAAAAATTTTAGTATGCAAATCCTCTGAAATAAATTCGTTAATATCAGGATAGTCTGGGTCACTCCTTGGGCAAAATGAGCATTTTCTATTGCACATTCCTGAATTACTTATTTCAACTTCTGACATTAACGGAATTTTTTTTTCACTATAAAATTCTAATCTGTCTTCCGTAATTTTATTTTTTCTTGGTAAATTTTTATCTATTATCTTCATTGACTATTAGTTATGTTTTATTTTCCTATAACTGGCAAGCTTTATAGGTTTTTTTGTAATATTTTATTGTTTTTTTAATACCCTCTAAAAAAGAAATTTTTGGATACCATCCAATTAATTTTTTTGCTTTTTGAATGCTTGGATATACTTCCATTTGTTCTCCTTCTTTTAGACCAATAGCTCCAAATAAAGGCTTGCCTGCACCAATCATAATATTAATTTTTAAAATTACATTTTTTAATTTAGTTGCTCTTCCAAAACCAATATTAAATATATTGCCAGTTATATTTTTTGCCCTTATGGTTTTATTAATAGCCGCAACAACATCATCAACATGGATAAAATCCCTTTTTTGATTTCCAGTAGTACATTTAAATTTTTTATTTTTTAAACAAGAAAAAACAGTAATCGGAATAATTCTATTTATATCCTGTTGTGGACCATAAACCTGATATAATCTTAAAATTACTGCGGGAAACTTGTATTTTTTATAAAATTTTAACAAATGAGTTGTGGCTAATAGTTTAGCTTTGTAATAGTTCTTTAATTTTAATTTTTTAAAATGCTCGACCTGTGGCGAACGTGATTTACCATATTCACCACCGCTTCCTAATTGTATGAATAATTTTAATTTTTTTTTTTTAAATAAATTTGATAGATTTTTAACCCCTACATAGTGACTTAAATAAGTTTTCTTTTTATTTGAATGGTCAACGTAACCTCCAGAATTAATTACGTAATTAAATTCTTGTTTAATTGTATTTTGTAAAGATTTTTTTTTACTTATATCGCAAACTATATATTTGACTTTTTTTAAATATCTAATTTTTTTTGGTTTATGGTTAGATATGCTAGTAACTTTCCATTTTTTCTTCAAAAAATTTTTTGCTAAATGATAGCCTATAAACCCTGTACCACCTATTATAAGTATTGAATTTTTATTTTCCATTTTGTTTAATTATTTTATACTTGAAATTGCTGACCAAATGTTCTTGTGAACGTTTTTGTAATTACTAAAACTAACATAGTAGTTTTTAAAATTATTATATTTTTTTTTATTAATTTTAAGTAAATCTTTAAAAGTTTTTTTATTAAATTTAAATTTATACATATTATTAATATGAATAATCTTCGGGGATATTTCCTTTCTTAAAAAATTTACACGTTTGTGGTTTACCAATGCAATACGATCGAATACTTTAAAATCTAATAAAACAATTGGCTTTCGCATTAGTATTGCATAATTTAGTGCTGTACTATGATGGCCGATAACTAATTTAGAGTTTTTTATTAATTCAGGAGTTTTATCAAAAACAAATTTACGACCTATGTTGGGTAAACTTTTTTTATCTTTGCTTCTTCTAAAATGAGCAGCAATTATTATTTTAATCTTTAATTTTTTTTCAAAGCATTCAAAAATTTCATTTAAACAATGCCAATATTTTTGTTTATCAATCATAAATTGTGAATTATTTGTAACTTTGCTCTCAAAACATGCTTCTAACTCTTGATCTATAAAAACGATATTTTTTTTTCTAGATTCTTGATAAGCAAGTTTTTTAAATTGATTAAATATACTTGAATTATATTTGATGATCTTAAAGCTAGGTACTTTTTTTTTCAACTCTACATACGATCTTTTATCAGGAGTGATGTAGTAACTTGGTTCTGTAGTAATATTTTTTAATAAAAAATTTTGAAAATTAATTTTAATTCTTCTTGCAATTTTTTTTATTAAAAAAGAATGACCATAATTAAGAACTCTTTTAAAATCTGCATAAATATTGGTATTATGAATATTTGTTTGCTCAAATCTTTCTATTTTTAAACAGCCCTTTCTTATCAAAAAAAATTCAATCAAATGAGAAAAAAAATCCGCAGATAAATTTAAAAAATAAGTTTTTCTTTTAATACTGTTAATTTTTTTAAAAAGGTGTTTATAACTTTTAATTAATATAAATTTCGGGTGTGAGATTGTTCTGAATTTTTTATCTGAATATAATTTAAATAATTCTTTATTAGTTAAAGGCAATAAAGACCAAAATTGAAAATCTATTTTGTTATTTTTACAATCTAATTCAAAATTTTTATAAAATGTTTTATTTAAGTTCTGATTTTCAAGTATAATAACACGCATAGATTTTCTAACTTTAACTTTTTTTAATATTCAAAATTGGACTACTAGGAAGATTTACAGCATGTTTATAAAATCTATTTGAATTATCCATATTATCTGAAGGGCAATTTTTAAAAATTTTTAACAAATGAAGAGGTTTCCAAGTATATCTAAACTCAAAGCCTTTTTTGTTTAGAGCTTCAATAAATTTGTTTCTTAAATTTACGTTTTCAAATACTGCTGTGATCAACCAGTAATTAATTTTAGATTTAGGAGGTTCTTTAATTATATTTATATCTTTATATTTCTTAAAAATTTTATAGTAATCTGTGAAATTTTTTCTCTTCGCTTTAATAATCTTATTTATGTTTTCTAGTTGTGCACATCCTACTGCCGCAGATAAATTCGACATCCTATAATTAAAACCGACTTGATCATGCATATGATCATATTTGGTTTTCACTTTAGCATGAGTTGAAAGACGTTTTAAAAATTTTGCTTCACTTTTATTTTTTACTAGTATTACTCCTCCTCCTCCAGTGGTAATTGTTTTATTACCGTTAAAGCTTAATATGCCCATATCTCCAAATGTTCCTAGGTGCTTTTTATCGTAAAATGTTCCTACCGCCTCGGCTGCATCCTCGATAAGGAGGATATTGTACTTATGGCAAACTTTTTTTAAGATTTGTATTTTTGCTGGTAAACCATATACATGAACTACGATTAAAGCTTTGATATGCTTTTTGGTAAACTTATTAATTAATTTTTTACCTTTTCTAATTCCAATTTTTTTTAAGTAAGCGTCTAATTTTATTGGACAAACACCTAAATTTTCATTTTCAATGTCCACAAAATTAGGATTTGAGTTACAATACTTTATTGCATTTGCAGTTGCTACATAGGTAAAGCCTGGAATTAAAACTTCACAATTTTTATCAATCTTGAAATAATTTAAAGCAAGATGTAACGCTGCTGTACCAGATGAGGTTGCAACAGAATATTTAGACTTTGTATATTTGCAAATTTTACGTTCAAAAATATTTACAAAATTTCCTACATAAGAAACAAAACCTGAAGTAATACATTGTTTTAAATATTTGCTTTCATTTCCAAAAAAAATAGGGTCATGTAATTTTTTAGATTTTTTTTTCCTAAAGTAATTTTGAAAGTCGCTTATTATATTATTTAAATTATTATTTTTCATAATTGGTTAGTTAAATAGAATTTTTTGATGATATTTTTTAGTGAAATATTCGTTTGAATTTAGAGTTTTTCTATTAAAGAATTGTCTTTTATCTCAAATAACTTGTTGCAAAAATTTAAAGTACTTTTTTTGTGGCTGACAATTATTCTTGTTTTATTTTTCAAATTTGAAATTTCATTCATAATTTTTTTTTCGTTCTCCGAGTCAAGAAAATTAGTAAATTCATCAAACACTAATATTTTACTATCATTATAAAGTGCTCTAGCAATTGCGATTCTTTGCCTTTGTCCCCCGGATAAAAATTCTCCTAGTTCGCCACAATTTGTATATAATTTATTTTCTAAGCTATTTACAAATTCATAAGCGTTAGCTTTTTTTAATGAATGTTTAACTTTTTCAATATCGATTTTTTCACTTTCATGTCCGAAAGCAACGTTTTTTATAACTGTATCATCTAAAATATAAATATTTTGAGGTATAAAACTCAATAGCTTTCTCCAATTTCCCAAATCATGAAAAATACTTTTTCCACCAAATAAAATTTGCCCATCTATGGGTTGGTATAAGCCCAGTAAGAGATTAACAAAAGTCGTCTTGCCTGAACCACTTTCTCCAAATATGCCTATAAAATCATTTTTATTAAATTCCAAATTAATTTTTTTAAGAACAAAA
>MDTA01198765.1_pt1 | contig 12634 bp, 12 predicted proteins | sample 811151 | NCBI WGS metagenome assembly MDTA01 (sample SAMN05326648, study PRJNA326480) | marine metagenome | isolation source: seawater | place: Indian Ocean: South | collected 2010
AAATTTTTTATATTCTACATATATAAATATAATTAAATTATATATAATAATATAAATTTTATTATTATAATTCAGAGAAAAAAAGGCGGTATAACCCGCCTTTTTATGACTTTTTTCTACTTACATTTTACGTTGTAGGTGCCCTTACCGCCAGCACCGGAAAGCTTATAGCTTTTCTTTCCTGTTTTACTGACTTTATACCAGACGCCTTTTCCTTTTTTGCCACCGTACCAATTTAGGTTCATGGCGGCGCCAGTGATCTGCCAAGTACCCTGCTTCAAATCTTTGCCTATGACCCTATCTGCAGAACCACTAAGGGCCGATTTATCCTTATAGAAATAATCGGTACCCTTATTACCTTCACTGTCAGTCCAGGTGCATACCTTGCTACCTTTTTTAAACACGGCCTGAATATGTGGCTTCTCTGAAGCCTCAGCCTCGCTGCCTCCACTCGCATAACCTGCCAAAGTGAGCCCTGCAGCGGCACATAAAATTACAAAAACGTTTCGCATTCCTCAATAACCCCTATCAACCCTTAAGAATCAAAAGTATTTTTGCATTTTATAAGGTTACAACTTGATTGCATAGTATAATCAAGACTGTCAATTATGCTGGAGAGATCAACACAAAACGTCAGCTGATTAAGGAAACATACTTCCCAAAATCACAAATCAAAAGATAAAATTAAGTAAAAATATTTGAGATATAAATATTTCTGCAAATCAATTCAAATAATAATATACAGAAATAAATAATTTTTGAATTATAATTGCACAGAACAAAAAAAAGGCGGGTATAACCCGCCTTTTTTATAACTTTTATTTCTACTTACATTTTACGTTGTAGGTGCCCTTACCGCCAGCACCGGAAAGCTTATAGCTTTTCTTTCCTGTTTTACTAACCTTATACCAGACGCCTTTTCCTTTTTTACCACCATACCAATTCAGGTTCATGGCGGCGCCAGTAATCTGCCAAGTGCCCTGCTTCATATCTTTGCCCATAACCCTATCTGCAGAGCCACTAAGAGCCGTCTTATCCTTATAATAGTAATCGGTACCCTTATTGCCTTTACCATCAGTCCAGGTGCATACCTTGCTACCTTTTTTAAACACGGCCTGAATATGCGGCTTGCTTGGTTTCTTTGCAGCAGCCTTTTTCGCTGCCGGAGCTTTTGCATCACCGCCTCCGCCAGCACACCCTGCCAACGCGAGTCCCGCGGTAGCAAACAAAATTACAAGAGCGTTTCGCATTCCTTACCAACCCCTATCAGCTTTGAACGATTAATTTTTTTGAGTATCGAAATTATTTACATATTTAATAAGCTTGCAAACAAATTGTTCAACACCCTCGAGACGAAAAATCGCCCAATCATAGATTTAACAATAAATAATTGATTTTTTCATCATATTTAATTGAATAAAATTATTATTATTTTTTTAAAACTATTTTTACTTGAATATTTCAGTAAAAAATATTTTTTTATTGTATAGTTGATTTTTTATTTTCAACACTTAGTATAGCTGTAGCAAAAACTTAAATCCATTTTGCGCTTCCAGAAAGAACAGAAAAACTTATTAATTTAATCAAATTTTTCAAACGTTGAATGACAGTATGAACTGGAGAACCCGTTATGGCGGCTAATAAGATCACCGGACGTTCCGCATTTCTGGCACTTTTGAAAGACGAAGGCATAACCCATCTTTTCGGGAATCCTGGAACAACAGAATTACCAATTATGCATGCGCTGAAAGATCATCCAGACCTAACTTATGTGATGGGGATGCAAGAATCTATCGTCGTTGCAATGGCTGACGGTTATTCCCGCGCAACTGGTGAACTCGTTGCCTGTAATGTCCACGTCGCGCCGGGTCTCGGAAATGCGATGGGTGCCCTCTACAATTGTAAGTTTACGGGCACGCCGCTAATTATAACGGCCGGGCAACAAGAACTGGGCCATGGGCTTACAGAACCCTTATTATACGACCCACTCGTGCCAATCGCAGAACCGTTGGTGAAATGGGCAACGGAGATCACCCGCCTTGAAGACATGCCGCGCATTGTCCGCCGCGCAGCCAAAATAGCGATGACACCGCCTATGGGCCCGGTCTTCATTTCATTACCGGGCGATATTCTTAACAACGAGGCTGGCATTGATCTTGGTAGCAGCACTCGCGTGGATACCCGCAACCGTCCCGCAGACGACGTTCTGGAGAGCTTGGCCGACCGATTATTGCGGTCCGAAAACCCAGTGATTGTTTGCGGAAACGAGATCGTAACCAGCGATGCCCTCGCCGAAGCAGGTGAATTTGCCGAGGCTATTGGTGCGGCTGTCTATCAACAAACAGTTCCCTATGGTTCGCATTTCCTGTCAGAGCATCCCTGCTTTGTTGGAGGCCTCTCGCGCAGCCAGCCGCAGGTCCGGGGCACCTTAGAGCCACACGATTTGATGATTGTCCTTGGTGCGGATGTGTTACGCATGTCCGTCTGGGATGCGGTTGACCCAATGCCAGCTGAATTGCCAATCGTCCAGATTGGCTTGAACGATTGGGAAATAGGCAAAAACTATGCGACGGAGATAGCGATCGGAAGTGATGTCCGCGAAACACTCAAAGCACTAACGCCTGTCCTCAAAGAACGTGGCGGCTCGGTGCTGTCAGATGCCTCAGCGAGGCGCATTGCGGCGCTCGGACCGAAGAACTGGTCGTCTAATCGGGCCTCATTGATTGAAAAGATAGAAACCGAAGGCAGTGGCGAGCCCATTAATCCAGATTGGCTAATGCTCCAAATATCCGAAGCGTTACCCGAGAACGGCATCATCGTCAACGAAGGTGTGACCGCTGCACGTTACCTAAACGATATACATCCCTACCGAGAGCGTCACGATTTTCACGGCCTGGCGAGTGGTGGCATCGGATGGGGCATCGCGGCAGCCGTTGGCGTCCAACTCGCACATCCAAACCGGCCGGTCTGCGCGATCATTGGCGACGGAAGTTCAATGTACAGCATCCAAGCGATCTGGAGCGCCGCTAACCAGAGCCTACCGATGACATATGTCATCGTGAATAATGGCGGCTACCGCATAATTAAACAGCGGTTAAAATCTTTTCATCAGAACGACCACTTCATAGGGATGGATTTTAAAGATCCAGCTGTAAATTTTGCTGCGCTTGCAGAGGCAATGGGTGTTACAGCGGAACGAGTGACCGACTCGACAAGACTACGCGCTGCCTTGGACAACGCGCTAGCTAATAAGACAGGCCCAAATTTGATCGAAGTAGTGTGCGAGGGGAGCGTTTAACGGTCGCACACATTTTGAGAGCGCAATGAATTGGTTGCGTTCTCCCATAGTCGACTTAAATCAGGAATTTGGCGAGGCACCAGATTAGATGAGCATTATGAACCTTGACGCCTTTAAAGCATCTGTCGAACGAGACATACCACCTGAGACAGTAGGATTGGCACTTCAAGCGCTATGGCATGCTGCAAAGGGTGACTGGGAAACCGCGCATAAAGTCGCACAAGACGATAAAACCGAATTAGGTGCCTGGGTGCATGCCTATTTGCACCGAGTGGAGGGCGATTTATCGAATGCCGACTATTGGTATGTAAAGGCAGGCAGATCACAAGCCTCAAATTCCCTGCAAGAAGAGTGGCGCGAAATAGCAACTGCACTATTGTAACGATTGCTGTTCTAATGCGCGCTCTCATTCAACGAGTAACCTCCGCGCAAGTGAGTGTCGAAGAAGAAACGGTCGGAAAGATTAATGCCGGAATTATGGTTTTAGTTTGCGCAATGCCTGGCGATAATGCGCAGAGTGTCGCCAAACTAGCCGCTAGGATATCAAAATTGCGTATCTTTCAAGATGAAGAAGGCCGGATGAACAAATCAGTCATGGATATTGGCGGTAGCGCACTGGTTGTCAGTCAATTCACGCTTGCCGCGGATACGCGACGCGGCAATCGCCCAGGGTTCTCGGGCGCTGCGGGGCCCGACCAGGCAAATGTGATTTACGAGAATTTTTGCGATGCGCTGGCGACACACGACATCCCCATCGAAAAAGGGGTTTTTGGCGCCAATATGGCCGTTAGCCTCACCAATGACGGGCCCGTAACGATTTGGATGGATACTGCGGATCAATGAGTTAACCTAAAAAACCGCAACCGACCCGGTTTCGGCCTAGTCGATAAAGGTAACATCATGACACATGGAATTGTCTGTGCCGCCCAACCTGAAGCCGCTGAAGCCGGTGTTCTCGTTTTGAAAGCAGGTGGAAATGCCATCGATGCCGCCATTGCCTGCGCCGTCACGCAAGGTGTGGTCGATCCACTTATGACGGGGATCGGCGGGGTTGGTTCAGCACTCGTGCACGATGCAAAATCTGGCAAGACCGAAAACATCAATTTTCTAGGCGTCGCGCCAGCTTCAGCCCGTGAAGACATGTGGGTAGATGCCATCGAAGGTGAGACCGCTGACGCGTTCGGCTTCATCCTGAGAGAACGGATCAACGCGCTCGGTCATCAAGCCCCGATGGTGCCTGGCAACCTAAAGGGCTACGACATCCTCCTTCATGATTACGGCACCATGAATTGGTCTGATGTGACACGCTCCGCGATCGCTTATGCAGACGGCGGTTGGATTGTCCGCCCACATGTCTATTTTTACGCGATGCAGGACGAGGAGGCGCAAGGGCGAGTCCACAACACAGATATTGTCGGCTACACTTCGGAAGGCCGGACGCTCTACCTCGAATCCGACGGTCAATTTAAGAGACCCGGCAGTCTCATTCGTAACCCAGAGCTGGGCCGTATCTTAAAAAATATCGCTTCCGAAGGTATCGATGTCTTTTACAAAGGCGATATAGCAAAACGCATCGACGAAGATATGAAAGCGAACGGTGGTCTTATGACGCAAGAAGATCTTGCCAACTACCAAGCGGTTCGAGCGCCTGCCTTGGAGGGCAGTTACATAGAATTGCGACTGGCAACAAACCGTCCGGGTGGATCAGGCATACAAGTTCTCGAAACACTGAATATCCTAGAAAATTTCGATTTATCATGCCTTGAACATAATTCAGCAGAATACATTCGTGTCTTGGCCGAGGCTATTTCTTACGCCTTCAATGATAAACGCAATGAGGTCGGCGATCCGGCATTCGTGGATGTCCCTCTCGACACGCTTTCGAACAAAGGCTACGCCAACGCCCTTGCCGAGAAAATTCGCGCCGGCGAGAAAGCCACTTTGAAGCGTATGAACGTTGATGAGGCTCAAGACACTACCCACGTATCCACATTAGATGAACACGGCAATGCCGTAACCATGACCCACACGCTCGGCGCACCTTCCGGCGTTATCATCCCAGGCACTGGCTTCATCCTGAATGGTTGCATGGGTATTTTTGATCCACGTATCGGTAAAGCCATGTCGATTGCACCTGGAAAATCTTACACTAGCTCCATGTCCCCAACGATTTTATTCGATGATGCAGGCGCCCATATTGTTATTGGCGCGCCCGGTGCAGCCTATATTCCACAGGCTATTTCGCAGTCCATCGTGAACACGGTAGATTTCGGTTTGTCGATGTCGGAAGCAGTCTCCGCCCCTCGTATTGCAATTACCAAAAACCAGACTGTCGAGGTCAGTAACCGTATTCCGCACTTCGTCACTGATGAAATTGAGCGTATGGGCTACGGTCTGATACGAAACCATCTGAGTTATGCCTTTGCCGGCGTCCACGGCGTTAAGACGGTTAATGGCGGCTGGCAAGGGGGCGCCGACCCCGGACGCGATGGCGTCGCTTTGGTTGTCTGAGTGATATAATTATGGCACGCCCTGATCCCGGCACGCTGATCGTTATCCCGACACCGATCGGTAACCTTGAAGACATGACGTATCGGGGAATAAGAATTCTGAAAGAGTTAGGCGCGCTCGCCTGCGAAGACACGCGCCACACACGGCGCGTTCTCGAGCGCTACAACATCGAACGTCCTGAAATTCTGTATTCCTGCAACAGTCATAACGAGAAACAGGCCGTAGGCCGCACCCTATCCTTACTGAACAGCGGCTATGACGTCGGTCTTTGCAGCGATGCGGGTATGCCAGGCCTCAGCGATCCTGGGCAGCTTCTGATTCAGAAAGTCATCACGGCTGGTTACGAAGTAGATATCCTGCCCGGCCCTAGCGCGGTTACAACCGCACTTCTCGCGGCCGGCGTTAAAGCCGCACAATTTGCATTCTTAGGCTTTCTACCACAACGCAAGGCCCGCCGGCGGCGTGCCATGGAATTATACATCGAGAGTGATACTGCCCTCGTCATTTTCGAAAGCCCCCGTCGTCTCGGCCGGCTCCTCGCGGAGGCGGGCGAACTATTTGGCGAACGCCAAGGTGCCGTTTGTTTCGAGTTGACCAAAAAATTCCAACGGGTTGAACGCGGTTCCCTGCCAGAACTAGCCTTGGATCATGCGGAGATCGAACCCCGCGGCGAAGCCGTTGTCGTCATCGGCGGCGCGAATACCTTGCCAAAGTCAGATGAAATTGACGGGCGGCCGGCCTAACCAATATTCCGATTAGGCAACACTTAACAATGTAAAAAGCGACAATCAGCAAGTCCTAAATTGATTAATAATCCACTCAGCTCAAGTATCATTTTCCCTTAAATTTTCAGATCTTTACAAAACCGGGAAAATTGCAATAAGCCGTTTAATCATTCGATTTTAGCTTTTGATGGGGACTTGAACAGAAAAACCAAAGGCATAGCGACCAAAGCAACTCCGACAAGGAAAACGAAGGCGTTCAAGTACGCAACCATTTCCGCTTGAGCGAGCACCAAATTCTGCAAAGCGGCAACACCCGCGACGGTATTCAAATTCCAGTTCGACGGCGTCCCCATAACACTAAATATCTCTGCAAATGTATTAATGTGGTTTCGCATTTCGATGTAATTCACTTGCGACGACCGCACGAGTACAGCCACAATCACCGACGTTCCCATGCTGGCTCCGATTGAACGAATCAACGCGAAAAGCGACGCACCTTCCACGCGAAAACTGGGTGCCAGCGTCGCGAACGTCACAGTTGTGAGCGTTACCCACATCAAGCCCATGCCAAACCCATTAACAATGGTTACCCAAACAATTGCCTCAAACTGCACCTCAGATGTCCATTGCGTCATAACGAAATTGCTGGCGCCAACACATATTAACCCCAGCAAAATGAGATATTTCGCAGGAAAACGGTCAGCTAATGTGCCCCCCATGAGCATTGCAAACATGGTTCCAATGCCACGGACTGAGACGATCCAGCCGGCAGAGAGGACCGGGTATTCCTGGACGTTTTGCAAAAATAAAGGCAGCACAAAAAAGCTTGAAAAAACCGCAATTCCAAACATAAAGATCAGACTGAGGCCGACGACGAAATTTCGGTCTCTGAAAATCACCAAATTTATATAGGGCCGCGGATGGGTCAGGCTGTGAACAATAAAAATGTAAATCGCAAGTACCGCGAGCGCCGCCTCAACAACAATTTCTGGTGAATCGAACCAATCGAGCCGCTCTCCGCGGTCGAGCATCAATTGCAGACAAGAAACGCCAACAATCAGGCTCGTCACGCCAATCCAATCAAGCGCTTGTTTCCGTGTCTCTGCTTCGGGCAAGGTAAACATGATGGCAACAAACGCGGCGACACCAACTGGGATGTTTATCGAGAAAAGATATCGCCAGCCGTAATACTCCGTGAGAAGTGCACCGATTGTAGGCCCCAGTATCGGTCCCATAATCATACCCAGCGACCATATACTCATAGCAAAGCCATGTAGTCGCCGTGGATAGGTATCGAGCATAATCGCTTGTGAGATTGGCAACAGCGGCGCGCTTACAAACCCTTGAAGGATGCGATAAAAAACAAGCGTTTCGAAACTATCGGCAATACCGCAAAGCGCCGACGTAACCGTGAAACCAGCAATTGACCCCAAGAAAACCCGCCGACGTCCAAAACGTCCACTCAGCCATCCAGTGAGAACAGTCCCAACAGCCGTTGCAACAACGAAGGCCGTGATCACCCAACCGATCTGATCGGGCCGTGCGGAGAGATTTCCTTGGATATTCGGCAGCGCTACATAAGCCGTACTCATATTGATGGCGTGCAACAGCGATCCCATCAAGACCGGTACCGTAATAATAATACGCTCCACCGTCGAGAACGGTCCACTCGCCGGTTTATTCAGAGTGTGCAAGAATCATCACCTTCTAGCCGATGCAGTCGTATCAAATTGAACAATCACTGTTTGAATAGAGCACGAATTGAGTAGCCTTGCTCTATTTGCCAAACATGGAGCCTTTGTTGCAAGTAGGCGCCTTCCTTCCAACTTCGAAACGCATTTGATCGCAGTCTGGAGCCAAGCCGCTTAAATTGTTACTATCGAAGAAATGCGCATTCGTGAGGAAAACGTGGTGTCCACAATCGAATATATGAAGATGATCCGAGAACGTTACTCCCTCCTCGGATACCCGAGTTATCAATGGTTTCACGCTGAAGAACCACCGGCATGGACGCCTTTGAAAAAACCGCTGGCTAAATCCCGGGCCGGATTTCTTTGTACCGCTGGCACTTATGTCAAAGGGCAGGTCGCCTACTACTACAAAGACGACACATCTATCCGGGCAATACCAAAAGACACCGATGTTTCAAATATTCGTTTCTCGCACCTCACGGAACAATATCTTCCAGCAGCGCGCAAAGATCCGAACTGCGTCTTTCCCATCGAACCGCTACGCCGCCTAGAGAAGGAAGGCGTCGTCGGAGAAATCGCCCAGGATATGCTTTCCTGCATGGGCGCGGTTTACTCCCAACGTCGAACCCGGGAGGAACTTGTTCCCCAAGTGTTGGAGAGTTTCCAAGCACAAGGTGTCGATATCGCCTTTCTAGTCCCGTTGTGACCCGTCTGCCATCAGACCGTGTGTCTGATCGCGCGCCATCTCGAGGCTATCGGTATACCCACATTATGTATGGGTTCGGCCTTGGACATCATGCAGGCTGGCAATCCGCCGCGTGGTGTCTTTACTGACTATCCGCTAGGCCATACGACGGGCATGCCGAACGATCCATCCGACCAATACGCCATGACCCGAGCTGGTCTCGAAGCATTCGAGACTATCAAGGAGCCAGGGACTATCCTTAAATTGGACCGCACATGGACGATCAATACCAATTGGAAGGCCGATACGCTTGATGATACGAAGGGCGACGAGCGCTCGCCAAGAGATGAGACACCGCGTTACCAATTAGAAGACGACCGGATCGCAGCCGAGGGTAATTAAGCCTGAATAAACGAAACCACCGGACCGCAGGTATATTCTGGCGTGACCCAAATTGCGGGGTACTTATGCTCATTGTATGGCACGCCGTTACCATCTAGTAGTTTCTTGGTCACATCCAACTCCTTTACGCCGAAGCCAACTGCCGAAACATACGGAATGCAGGGCGGTTCAACACGGGGTGTCCATCCGGCAAGGCCATCTTGATTTAATATATAGACGTTTCCATGTGGCAAACCGAATACAGAGATACCGGGCATCGGCTCCTTTGGCCCAATGCCGAAAAGCGCGCCTAATTTGGCGCAAGTTTCGCCAACATCTTCAACACACATTGCCACTTCGGCGATTGAAACAACGCCGTTTGGATGCGTCATCAAATGCGGTTGCCATAAAACGTCGCGGGTCTCATGCTCAATGAAGATCAGTTTTGCTTCCGGAAAAACGGCTGGATCGACAGTGATATTATTAAATGCGGCCCGGCGGGTTTCCTGATCGTTCACTCCAAATTTCGCATCTCGCTCCAAACGACGGGCCGGTTGCACGCCATCTAGGCGCTCCGAAAGTACTTTATAGGCATTATCCGCGTCTCCGCTACCGAACGCCACAATATGCGCACCCTCGTATTTCTCTAACATTGAGAGGGCTGAGCTGTATAAGTTCGGGTCCGTTAGCCCCATTACTTCAAAATAGCCTTTTTCAAACATTGCACAGTGGTTACCCGAACCAAAGGGTTCCACGGAACCACCCGGCTCTCGGGAGCCTGAGTGAATACTGCGAGAGGTTAGTGTAAAGCCGAGTTTTTCGTATGCTTGACGGCCCACTTCAAGATTATTGATTGCAAGGCCCACGTGGTCGAGCTCAAGGGATAAATCGGTCATTGCCGGCCTCCAGACTTGCTGCCACATTTAAATTTCATAGGATTTACATAGACCGGTAACCCGGATCGTGGAAGTCAATTTTTACCTGTATGAGGATGCCTTGATCCGCTATCACCCTAACTTATTAACTGCGGCATAATTATAGACTGAGTAAGATTGGAGACACCCACATGGATATGACTTTCAGCGCAGAAGATGAAGCCTTTCGTGAAGAAGTTCGAACTTTCATCGCAGAGAACCTGCCACTGGAAATCCAGGAAGCGTCGCGCCGATCTCCGTCTTACGTGCCAAAGGAATACACGAAGCGGTGGCACAAAATTCTATTCGAAAAAGGTTGGGTCGCTCCAAGCTGGCCAAAAGAACACGGCGGCTGCGAATGGACGCCAGTCCAAAAACACATTTACGACGAAGAATACCAAAACGCTAACGCGCCCCGCTTAAGCTCCTTCGGCATTACAATGATCGGGCCCGTGCTTTACACTTTCGGCACCAAAGATCAAAAACAACAACACATTCCATCGATCTTAAACGGTGATATATTTTGGTGCCAGGGTTACTCAGAACCCGGCTCAGGCTCCGACCTTGCATCACTTCAGACCCGAGCCGAACTGGATAAGAGCGGTGATAATTACATCGTTAACGGCCAAAAAATTTGGACTTCGCATGCACATCATGCCGATTGGATTTTCGCACTCGTTCGCACATCTAGCGAGGGCAAGAAGCAAGAGGGTATCTCATTCCTGCTGATCGATATGTCCACACCCGGTCTCGAAGTGAAGCCAATTATCTCGATGGACGGTGGTCACTATCTAAACGAAGTCTTCTTTGTCGACGTCAAAGTGCCAGTGCACAACCGCATTGGAGAAGAAGACATGGGTTGGACCTATGCCAAATATCTCCTAGGCCACGAGCGGACCGGTATTGCTGGCGTCGCGAAATCGAAACGAAAACTAAAGAACCTGAAAGAGATTGCCGGCCTCGAACAACTTGGTGATAAAGCCATGATCGATGATCAGGATTTTAAAAGCCGTGTAGCCAGCGTAGGGATCAAACTGCAGGCATTAGAGATAACAAACCTCCGAACACTTGCCGCCGTAAATGTCGGCAAATCGCCGGGCGACGCTTCTTCTATCCTTAAAATTCGCGGAACGGAGATTGAGCAGGAATTGAATGAATTACTAATCGAGGCGATGGGCTATTACGCACATCCCTATCAGCCCGGACGCCTCTTCAATCAGCAAACAAATATGATCCCCGTCGGCCCAGATCATGCAGTCGGCCTGATGGAAGAACACCTGCTGCGCCGGGCGGCGTCGATCTACGGCGGCTCAAACGAAATTCAGAAAAACATCATTGCGAAAGCGATCATGGGTCTCTGATCGGCCATGCCAAGGTGGAACGGGAGGTAGACAGTCGATTTCGCTAAATTGTTTGAGAAATCGTAAGACAATCAACACTTTGTGGACGGGCTGAGCGACACACTGAAAAGCTGCTAGCCACCGCCATTAAACCCCCAATGACGCGCGAATGGGTTGGCCTATTAACACAAAAGAAAAGGAATTAACTCTCATGCTAGAGTCCGTTCAATATGGCAAGAGCGGTCTATCCGTCTCTCGCCTCTGCCTCGGCACGATGAACTTCGGAGAGCCGGGCGTCGGCCAGCACGGTAGTTGGACCCTGTCCATCGATGAGGCGCGGCCAATTTTCAAAGCAGCGATGGAACAAGGTTTGTACTACTTCGACTGCGCCAACAACTACGGTATGGGCACATCGGAGCGCGTCGTCGGGGCACTTTTACGCGAACTTTTCCCACGCGAGAGCTACGTCCTCTCAACCAAACTCATCATGCCAATGTCAGACGGTCCCAACCAGGCTGGCCTCTCCCGCAAACATGTCATGGAGTCGATTAATGCGAGCCTAAAGCGCCTCGGTCATGACTATGTCGACCAATTGATTGTCCACCGCCATCCCTCGGTCGTGCCAAATACACCGATTGGTCCACTCGAAGAGGGGTTGGAAGCGCTGCACGACGTCGTAAAGGCAGGCAAAGCCCTCTATCTTGGTGCTTCTTCCATGTATACATGGCAGTTCATACAAATGCGAATGACCGCCGAGCGTCACGGCTGGCACAAATTCATCTCGATGCAGAACCACTACAATTTAATTTACCGTGAGGAAGAGCGAGAGATGCATCCTTATTGCGGGCAGGAAGGCATAGCCGTAACACCCTGGTCACCACTGGCCCGCGGTGTACTAACAGGCTCTTATAAAGGCGGATTTGATAACGGCGGCACCAAACGTTCACAGGGCCGCGACGCCGAGCGAACCAGAGGACTTTATAAAGGTGACATGGAATTTAAAATTGTCGACCGAGTCGCCGATGTCGCAGATAAACTCGGTCATACACCCGCCCAGATTGCGCTAGCCTGGATGCTGAGCAAACCCGT
>MDTA01168390.1_pt1 | contig 12631 bp, 19 predicted proteins | sample 811151 | NCBI WGS metagenome assembly MDTA01 (sample SAMN05326648, study PRJNA326480) | marine metagenome | isolation source: seawater | place: Indian Ocean: South | collected 2010
GGTGGCGAGATTTCAGCAAAAGCAGATTTTCCAGTCGAGCAGTCGAGCAGCTGGCTTTGTGTTTCGCCTGGATGAAGAAGAGCCTTGCTACGAATTTGAATCTGAAGAAGATCTAGAGCGCATATTTGGGCACCGTCCAACAGCCGAAGAACTGGATGGTTATATACGTCGAGTGTGGGAACATGCCACAATGGAGTTGGATATGGAAGAAATTATTCTTGATTCGGAAGACTAATGGGCAGAAGAAATTACAACTTCAATGAAATTGAATCAATGGCCCGTGCAGCCGGATTTGATTCATCGATTTCTCCCGTCATGGCGGCAATCAGCCTTGCAGAATCGGGCGGTAACCCGATGGCTCACAACCCTAGATATCCTGACAACTCCTACGGTTTATTTCAAGTCAATATGCTCGACGAGCCAGGCTACATGCTTGGCGCTGAAAGAAGGGGTCGCTATGGCTTGAGGTCAAACGATGAGCTGTTTGATCCAATGACCAACCTGAAAGCAGCGAAAGATATCTATGACTCGCAGGGGCTTGGCGCTTGGAGCGTTTTCACCAGCGGTGCGTATAAAAGACATATGCCAACTGGGACAAGCGTTATGCAGGTCGAAAAGCCCTTAGGCCAAGATCTGCAGGCGGCAATGATGGGTGACGCTTCCGTAGGGCGAGGCCGTAGTACTGGCACTAACCGCAAAGCTGGCAATAAATTGCTGGGATTACCTGAAATACTGTCTGGTGCTGCTCAAGGGATAGGGAATTTGAGAAATGCATTGTTACAACTGTCTCGATAAACCCACTACATTGCAGAGAGTAACCAAACAATTATGGTCGGCGCATTTGTAGCCGGAGCTGCATCTGCCTTGATTGGCGTTGCACTTGGACAGGGTCTACGTTTCAAGGTCGTTAACCGCAGACAAGATGGTCGCCTTAATGAACTTGAGGCATGCATTCCGCACCTGATTACTCGAGCTGAAGTGCAAAACGCATTTGCTGAGGTTGCACAGATTGAGGCCCAGCGATTGCAGCAGGAGCGAGTTGTTCGTCGTCCTGAGCCTCAGTTTCAACCGCAAGCTGTGCAAACCAGTGCTGGTATGAACCAGCGGATCAACGAGCAGCTTGATCAGCTAAAAGATAGGATCCAGGCAATGAACGACGCAATGGCTCCTCAGCCCTGACCGTCGTCGTCATTGCCAATTTCCTTGAGATGGAATGGTGCGCTGCGTCGGTTTCCATGAACTGGGTCAATCCATTCCATCGTTTTGTAGACAGCACGTCCGTCATCCTTAGCGAAATCCTCGCCATCTGGCCCTTGAAAGCGGTCATCCGTCCCCCAGCTATTGCGCTGAAATTCCATTAAAAACAGCAGGCAGCAGCCGGCATGTGCCAGGTGGCTGAACCCAGTTTCTGGATCCTTGTCTTCGCCGCCCCACCAGGCAAAGATGTGTCGGCACATTGCTGCAAAATATCGACCCCATGATGTCCCGCGTGCCCAGTTATTGGCGCTGTATTTTTGTGCGCCATAGCTGAGGACATCTGCTATCTCAGCAATTGATCCGTAGGGTATGAGATCGAAGCGAGTCTTCTCTGTCAATTCCCTGTACCAGTTGTTTTTAGGATAGATAAAAAGAATGGATTTATGGACCGTAGGTATAGCCAAGCACGTTTTTATAACGGAACTCCTGCGACTAGGCGAAGCGCTAATAGATCGGATTCGTTAGTTCGCAGTTACCTGTCCAGGGCACGCAAAGAGAACTCAGCCAGACAGTCTTACGGTGGCAGCACTGGAGGGCGTTCAAGTATTGACGTCAACCGCGGACTCGATATTTTGCGTGAGCGTGCTTCAGAGCAATCGGAGCGGAACAAGGTTTTCAAGGAGGAAGGCAGTGGAATCTATGGTGCTCGTCGAGTCAAGTATGAGTCGAGGCAGCTTCCTGATCTTGGGGCTTGATGTCTGGAGGAACGTAAGCCTCAATGAAATGCGACGTGACGGCCCGAAGTTTTAGATTAGTTCTGTCCGGTAGATAACTGATGAATTCTTTTGAGGTATAACCATCGATGGTAAATAGGCAGGAGCGGCCTGTGTTCCATTCAGGATCTGTATTTTCAGGATCCCACCATGCCGTCACATTGAATGGACTTTTTGAGAGACATCTGTAATCAGGGAGTCGATGATGGAGCGCATGCATTTTCCGGGCAAGGGACGTGATCCCGTCATAAGATTCTTGATCCAGCAAAGCTCTGAGCTCGAGCTCTGGAGGCAAGGCGTCTTTCCAGAGCATCCAAGAGTCGAACACGACAGCACGAAAAATGCTGTACCACTCCCCATCAGGAGCAAGAAACTCTTCTTCCGGTGAACGCGACCAGGGTAGATGCATTAATCGCGGTAGTTATAGGGTTTCTTGTAAGTGGATTCCCAAGGTTTTTCCCAGTCGCCCTCGCCACTCCGTTCATTCATGATGACTCTGCCGAATTCGCAGAACATCGTGTTGAAGCGAGAAAGTCTTGCCTCGTGTTCCATGGAGTTTTCGATGGGTGGTAAGTAGAACACCAGCGACCAATCTGATGGTGATATGGCACGAAACATTTCTACTTCGTCATCCCAGTATGTCGGACGAATCCTCTTGAATGGCATGCAAACTGGATAATCCCAAATCCAGGGGCATTTAGTGAGCGTCTCATTGTGATTGAGCACGACGAGGAGTTGCTTGACGCGGCCAGCCCTGTATTCACGGAGGGCTTTATTCAGCAAACGCCTGCTGATGTATGCCATGGCCGGAGGGTTTAGAAAGACTCTCCCCTCTCCGCGAATGACCCAATCTCCAGTGCAGGCCTCATCGACCGTGTGCACCAGGCGGTTGGTGAACTTGGCAGCCATGACCATTTCATTGATCTTTGGCGTGCTGTAGGGGTCAAAATCAATCGCCCCTAGAACTGCTCGTGCAGCTGTCACTATCTTTTCGGCTGGAGCCAAGTCCGCACGAGTGATACCCTCTGGCATCAGGAGTACTCCTCGAGGACGGCCTGAACACTCTTAGCCGGGTATTCCCTGTCAATTAGACAAAGCCGCGGAGGAGAGTTATCGCAAATAATGAACGCACAATTTTTTTCAAAATCTGTGTGATACAACTTTTGAATCATTGACGTGCAGAATCTTGCCGTGTCGTAGTCCTGGCAGGTCTCGGCTAGTCGTCGATCTTCTTCGAGATCTTCAATAGAGCAGAATCGCTGCGGCTCGGCTTCCTTGACCAAAGGAATGGTGAGTGCTCCCTGGCCATGCTTCAAAAAGAATTTGTCATGGCGCTGGATCATGTCGACCAACATGGCCTCAACGCAGCGAACTGTGATTTCACGTGCACCTTCTGTGGATCCCGCTGATACACGCTGAAGTGGATCAAAAAACTCCGGGAAGGCCTTTTGGATGAGCTCAACTCTTGACGGTTTCTTCGGCATCGTCTTTGTGAAGGGTTTGGAATTGAACAGCTGTTTCGTCAGTCATTCGCTCAAGGAGGTTGATCATTCCCAACGCCTCCTGATTGCTTGTATCAACGCCTAGCTGAATGGCCACCTCTGCGATCAGAGCGTGTGCTTCAACCAGCTTCATCAGCATCTGTTCGTGATCCAGATACTGTGATGCTGGAATTTCGATCTGGTCTTCAGCTATGAAGTTGATGTTGTCAAGATCTATGCCGTATACAGCATAAGATTCCTTGACAGAAAGCTTCTCAAAATTTGAATCGGTCATGGTGCGAGCTGTGCTTTTTTTGCGCGGTTGTTCCGGTACCAGTCGTAGATCTCAGGGACCCATCGCTGAAGTTCGAGTTCGATGCCATCCATCAGCTGGCGCACTTCAAATTGCGCATCAGCCTTTTGACGCATATCCAGAAGATGCAGCCAAGTCCGAAGATTCGCTGAGATCTGGGCGCATTGAAAATGTCCATGAGGAATGCATTGGCGTGCATGCTCCTCAGAGACGCCCATCTCTCGCCAGCGCTTGTAGTCAATACAGGCAGACAAATGCTGAGCAATCTGCTCTTGGCGCATTTCCTCGGTCCAGTCGTACTTATCGCCCTGGCGGTCGTAGTACATCCCCGTAGGACGAAGCCAAAAAACCTCGTCTACACGGAGATCCCCGTCAGCAACCTTGATGAATTGATTGCCCGTGTAGCGGAGCGACTGAACATCGAATGTGATTCCAACACGATGCGTGCGCAGCTGCATGATCGTGTCGTGATCAGTCTTGAGACCAATCGTCAACTGAGGATGTTCAAGCGGACCATAGTGACCGCGATTTGCTTTCAGAAGACGCTGGACTGCGATCTTGCCGCATTCAGCTTCATCGATATCCGTACCCTTCGGCAGGTCTTCGGAATAGTCAGTGTGTAGCGCAAGATACACCAGACGCTGAGGCATCTCGGTGGCCGCTATCGTCGTGACTTCCTGCAAGGAAGTAGGCAAGAGTGCAGTGCAACTACGCAGACGGTACTCATGCTGTCGTACATATGCACGACAGGGAAGGTATATTTTTGTAAAGTTAGCTGATCTTCTTTTTGTAGTACTTGAATAACTCCTTGGGATCGCCCGGTTCTGGCACCTTCCCTACGAAATCGCGAATAGCAATAAGTGTATTTCGCGTCATTTCTTCAGACTCGTTTATGTTGCGCTGCTCCATTTCCGGCAAGAACCGCCCGAAATAGTCATCCCTAGCGCGGTTGCCAAAATCAGCGACTCTTGCGAGGGCGTCGGTCAGCTGGTCTTTCCCTTCGTCACCACTACTACCGGCACTTAGCGGGCTTGGGTTGTAGTGGATACTGCCGGGCGGTGGTGTGTTGTCGTCTGGTTGCCCTGGCTGCCCTGGGGGTTTAGTCGGGCGATCGTAAGGACTGTCTGGGATCTTGATTTCACGCTTCGGCTGTGGTTTCGGCTTTTCTGATTTTGATTCTTTCTTCTTACCGCCGCCTTGGATGTACTCAAGAATCTTTCTAACTTCCTTTTTTTCGTCTACGTTGCCAATGCCCAGCTCTTTTGCAGCATCACGTACAGTGCCAAAGTCATAGTCGTAAAGAGCATTAAATTTTGCAATGGATTGTGGGTTAACAACAGTCCTTCCTCTCTCACGGCCGGAGTTCGCTCTTTCGATTTCTCTTTCATTTCTAGGATCACGGTAATCAAAAGCCCTTCCGTCGATTGAGAACTGGTCTTTTTGAACTCTTCCTGAGTTGCCTCCCGAGCGCTCAGAGTAGTAACGCTTGCCGCCTTTCATCCGGTAAGTGCGGCCCAATTCATCAGCACGGATGCGATCCCTTTTTCTTCTATTCTTCTTACCCATTACCGCAATATCTTTGTAAATACGATTCTAAGAGTTTTCTTCCATTTGCTTTCTTACCAGTTCGTGGATGATTTCTTCTGAGCTGACTGGCTTGTTGCTATTCAGTCTGAAGTCAATCCATAGCTTGTTATGCTTCTCGATCTTGTCGAATCGCTTCGGATCAAGCTCTTTGGTTTGCTGCAGGAAGTCAATGGTTTCTGAGTTCAACTTGTTCGAGCTGAACTCAAGGTCAATTGTGCTGAGATGACGATGCTTGAAAAAGTGTGGTACTCCCATAACCCTGATGTGGAGTGGGTTACAGCAGTTGTTGTTGCCGCAGGTGTGCTTGATCGGTAGGCGGCCAATATCCCCCCAGGTGTACCAAGTTGCTACTCGAGGGGCGCTGTATTGACGCCCATGATTCCAGAAGCGTGGAATCGGGAAATAAGAGGAATTGCTTTTGGTATGCATCGGCCCATGCCATGGCCAGCATTCGTCAGGGCTGCGTATTTCGACATAAGACCAGAACTCAAGAAAGCGTCGTCGATGCGTCTTTTCGATTTTGTGGACATCGAGCGACAAGCGACCTTCCGTAAGTCCTGCAACGCAACGAACGCAGGCATGAGAATCGTCGTAACGAGGGACACGATTGTCACGTGATCCGATTGAATGTTCGGCGTGTGGACAGACCGGCCCTCCCACAACTCTGGTATGCAGATCAGGTGGTAAGGGCCAGCGTGCCATCTTCAGCTTTCCTCTTCGTTCAGCTTATTGACTTTTTCGAGTCGACTACCGCTAACCCAGTCTTCGCATTTCTTGCCATCCCAGAGGACATAGACATAGGTGCGATATGAGACGCTTTTTCTGCCAGTTCTTCTGGGAACTGACTTCACGACAGTGCCTTGACGGTCATTATCGATCTTGGCGTTTGCGGCATAGGAACGAGGCGTATCGACAACAAGCCTGCTGCTGACTTGAGTTCGCTTTTTGACGCGATCGCCGGGCTGAAAAGTGTCGACTGTTTGGTTCATGAATTCAGCGGAAATCCCGCAGGTGGTTGGTATTCGCCGCCTAGTTTTTCGCACTGATCAATGTCAGGACGAACCACTACGCGGGTGAGGGGCCAGAGCTCTGTGCGTGTCGTGCCTTCAACAGCAATTGGGACCAATGCTCTGTTCCAGCCAGCCATTTCTGGCTTGCCAATTACAAAGCCAGGGCGACCATCGGATGAATGAAAGACCCTGTGGCCCAGTTGAAGGTCGGGCATTTGCGCGACATATCTGACGTCCTGCACGAAAGCATAGTCATTGATTCGAAGTTGGCATCCCATTGATTTCCTCATTGAGATCGCCTGACATGCTGATTCTGTGGACAGCAACTCCTGCCTCGATAAACATTGAACGAGCCAGGTCAAAGCTCTCTTGCCATCTCTGTGGCTCTACGAAATCAGGGATAACGACCTTTGCGATGCCTGCCTGAATGAGCAGTGCTGCGCATTGGCTGCATGTCATCAAAGGCCAGACATAGATCGTTGCTCCGTTCAAACAGATTCCGTTTCTTGCTGCGAATGCAACGCAATTTGCCTCAGCATGGGTTGTGAGCTTGAGCCGCTGCTCACGATCCTTGAGTCTGGCGTCAGTATCCAGGACACCGGTTGGCAATCCGTTGTATCCACTGACAAGAGGTCGACGATCTCTGACGGCTACTGCACCGACTTTGGTGCTTGGGTCTTTGCTCCATGCGGCGACCATGCGGGCCATCTGTAAAAAGCGCTGATCCCAGTGAGCGGGGGCTTTTGGTGGTTTGAGATTGTCCAAATGTTTTATCGTAAAAAGAGTATTCCACGCCAATAATGTTGGAAGTTACAGCAATAATTGGCGTGGCTGCAGTCGGTGCTTTGTGGCGAATGGCCTTTGAGCACGGAAGAATCAAGACGGGGATGGAGTCAATCCTGAAAGAAGTTCAGATGCTTCGAATTGACCTGACGAAAGATATACGAGCTCTTGAAGACGATCTGCATGACCATGAGCTACGTCTCCGAGACCTAGAGAGAAAATGACAGTGCCAACTCCGCCGAGTATCACCAGCATTTCGGCGAGTCGATAGCGGCACAGGAACTTCATAATTACGAAGAAACAGAGCAGCCACATCAGGCCATCGATGCTCCAGTACAGACCATGACAAATCACGCGCCTGTTGATTGGGTTGCCTAGCCAGGGCGCAAGTCGCTTCAGCGTGCGGAGTTCGAATGCCTGCAGGCTTTCGTGCAGGTCTCGCATTTCGTCGACTGGGTGCATTACGAAGCTCCTGAGCCGACAGTGAGCTCTTCCTCGAGGGAGCCTGGTCGATAGCCAGAGTTCCAGATCTTGAAACAGGCTGTGTTCAGCTCACTCCTGGTCATCTCCCATTTATCTAGGCATTGATTCAGCCCAGCAAGGATTTTCGCTGCGGCTGATTCACTGTTGACTCCCGAGTAGCGAATGAGCAGCCGCCCCACAGTCACCAGTGATTCCATGTTGGGCTCTTCGTCTTGGAGCATGTCACGCACCGTCGCCAGATCTATCTGGCATTGAGCATGGTGCAGGGTTGGGTTCCGATCCATAGCGGCAGAAGCATCGTACGGATATTAGTGGCTGTCTTTCAAAAAGGCCATTCTGTCTTCTAGACGTAGTCGGACTTTCAGATTCCGTGTAATCCACCGTGCTGCAATGGATTTGCGGAAATCAGCAGTCAGTAGACAGACTTTTGCTCACTTGATATCCAGGTCCCTTTCCCCTTCTTGGTCTTCACCAAGTTCGTACGCTCATCATAACGAGATGCAAGACAGCCTGGACACGGGCAAGGTCTAGTTCTTGGGTTCTTGATCGCCGCAAAAACCGATATATCAAGTAAGTGCGAGTCCGTCTACGTCTCTAAACGCAATAAGACTCACCTGACATCAGCAGGTTTCGAGGGAATGACCCCGTCATAAGAACCTTAAGCACGTCTGAAAATCCATAAAAAAAGCAGTCCCTGACGGGACCGCAAAAAGAGTCTCAAGTCTTCAGTCTTGGACTGAGACGAGCAAGAGTTAGATGAACGGCATGTCGTCGGACAGCTTCCGCTTCAAGAATCCTCGAGGCAGGATCCAGACCCGGATCTGACGACCTGAATCGTCGTTCTGCAGGATGCCCCGCGCATCTTTGAATCCGAGCTGCTTCAGGACGTCGGTGACCGGGATGTTCATGTTGCTGTGTCGATCGACCGGCACATGCATCTCTTCGAACAGGGAGTTCAAGACGATGCATTGACGGGGCGTCTTGCCTCTGGTCATTCGCAGGAGACTTGTCGAGTCAGAGCGACGCAGGCCACGATCAAGAGCTTCGACGACCGCCCCGTAAACAGGTGTGTCTCGAGTGAAGCCGTTGATCGTTTCATCGATGCAGCTCAGTTCGTAGCTGCTGAAGACATGCGGCTCCCCATCGAGGTAAGCCTTATAGGCAGCAGCCCAGATGGAATCCCGCTCGAGCTTGAGTCGGTCTAGGTCGATGATCCTGAGGTCGGGGTTCTCCCTTGCTGAGACAACTCCTTTGACCAGAATCGGCATGAAGCGACGGTTTCCGGTTGGGTCGACAAGGAAGTCCCTGCTGTTGGTGGCACCTGCAAGCACGAAGCTTCTGGGAAATGGCCGCTCGTTCTCGTATTTACGAGCTGAGTTATCGACCGAGACGGACACGAGGTTCTTGAGCTCCTCGCAGTATTTGCGTTTGGAATAACGCTCGAACTCATCCATCAGGACGATCCACCCCTGGTGCAGAGCGTGAGGCCTGTCCTTTAAGTACTCGATGCTCTGCTGAACAGTTGTCGCCCAGGGGTACATGTCCTCATCGGTGTAGTCAGGAGGGGTGATGTACGAGAAGAAGCTGGATTTGCCGCAGTTCTGGCTGCCAATAAAAACTGGCATCCAGTCGTGCCGGCATCCAGGGTGAAAAAGCCTGGCTGCAGAGCCAATGAAAAAGCGCTTGAGGACTTCGTCGGCATATCTGTTGCCGCTTGGCATGACCGGGTTCGTGCGGTCGTCCTCTTCAACACCGATCAAGGTGGTGGCCAACCGATTGAAGTAGGGACACGGCGGCACCGAAGTCATGCACTTGGTGACGTATTTGCGGGCCGGGTTGTACTTGTTCTCTTGAGCGATGTGCTTCACAAGGTCCTTGACCTGGTCCTTGCGGAACTCCTGTCCACCTGCTTGAAGGCCGACCTTGATGTAGGAAGCCCCAGGGTCATCAACAGTCAGGGGCGAAGAGGCTGGGCCGTACTCAATAGCGAGGCTCATCTCGTTTAGCCGCAGCCCCGGATAGGTCTGACTGATGAAGCCGGTTAAGACGGCAAGCTTGTTTTCACCGTTGTTCCTTTGTGGCGGTGGCTCCGGCGGAAGGTCATGTCCCTCGAAGTCGGGGTCTGTATTGACTGGTTCTTCTTCAGGTTCATCGAGCTCTGCCTGCTGCCTGAGGAAGACCTCTGACTGCAGCGAGAAGATCGAGACCGTGTTTTTCGCTTCTCGGATCTCGTCTTCATCTGGGTAGTCATCGAGGCCCAGGAAGTCCTCGTGATCCATACCCACTGCGTTGCCGAATTGCTTGACCTTGAAACCAGCTGAGTCACTGAGCTCGCGGATCTCATCGGGCAGCTCGGAGAACCAGTTGGGCATCTCCTCGTTCGCAATAAAGAAGAGAGTTGCGAGGTTGGTCTTCTTGCCGACACCGTTGAACCACTTGGTCTTTTGAACCCGATGCGCGTTCTCACCCTGGCCATGGTGAGTCTGTGCTGCCCAGTCACCCCAAGCGGCAAACAGTCGATCGCCTTGTGACGCGCAGGCATGAGAGATCCGCATAAAGCGGTCGCGGTCCTGGTGCGTGTCGAGTCTCTGGAGGATGAACTCAGCCTTAGCAATATCGAACTCGTCGTAATCAGAGGGATGTGACTCGGTCTGCTCCTTCATCTGCCGCTGTTCGATCTTGGCTGCGCTGATCAGGTCAGAGCCAAGAACTGCATCAGAGTTCAAGCAAACTTGTTGTGCTTCTGTGTTGCCGTAGTAAGCCCTGCATGGGTCTTTGCAGCTGGGGTCGGCGCCGAGTGACTTCTGGAGAACTCGGTAGAGGGCTGTGTAGAGGCCACCATCCTCAATTCGTTCTGGCAGTCGGAACAGGACCCGGTAGCGATGGGCTCCCTTCTCTGGGTTGTGGCTGCAGGTGGTGTATCCCCAGCAAGCCACCTTGGCCAGTGGGTGTGCGAGGAACTGATCAATGGTGAGTCCATGATCAATGTCAACACCTATGAAATCAGCATGCTTGAAGGCCGCCGAGGTCCGATGTTGGGAGTGCATGGCCGCACATACAAAGGCCTTTCCGCCCAAAACCCAGTCCCTGAGACCGTTTAGGTCAGCAGTTTTAGATACCCAGCCGGAACCTAATTGCCAAGCTTCGTCTGATGGGAGCTTATTTATTGCGTGAAGATGGGCTGAAAATGTAAACATTTGCAAGACTGATCAGTCAGGGGGTGACATTGTCTAGCCGTAATGGCATGATCTGCATGCACTAGCGGTCAGTCCGGTGAGTATTTCAACAAACTCGCAAGACAACGGGGCTGTCAAAGCGGCCCCTGGGATGACATCTATAACTGTAGGCAAAACCCGCGAGAAGCCAGTCGAGGAGTGTAATGTGAGTGCTCAGATCGCTCGGGCAATCACCCGGCAAAAGGCAATGCAGTCGCCGGAAACCGATCGATTTGTCACGCTCCTGAAAGAAATCCTTGTCAAAAAAGGCATTTCGCAGCGTGAGCTATCTCGAAGACTCGGCATCAAGATCGGTACTTTGACCCGATACCTGAAGGGTGACGTCAATCCATACGACGTAAAACTCGGGATTCAACGTGCCCTGACCGAAGAGATGGGGGTCACCATGTCTGCGTTGTACGCCAGGTTGGATGGCACTGATGCTCCGTCGGATTTGTCAGTCAAGGACGTGAGCAGCTGGATCCGCTCCACTGCCACGCCTGAGGACATGGCGCAGCTATTTCAGTCACAGCAAGAAGCTCAGTTACGCCACCTGGAAAGACTTACCACTAGCAACAAGACCTCAAGACCTGGCTGGATCCCGATTGACGACGAGCGAGCGGAGGTCGTCAGTAGTTTGCAGAATCATTTCTTCGAGAAGATCTCAGAAGCCAAGGGCCTAAGCAAGAAAGAGGCGTGGACACAGCTCAAGGCTCACTTCGAGATCTTCTTGCACGAGAAGGAGATGAGCAAAATGCACGAAGTCGCCTTCGGCATGGATACCTGGCCTCCCGAACTGCTTGAAGAAACCATCCTGAAGACTTGGCCTGAGCGGTGCCAGATACAGCAGGCATTCCAGAACTGGGCAGGTTATGGCGAATTCCCCAACTGCGCAACCATGTCAACTCCAGAGGTTGCAGCTTGGAAAGACAAGCTTACCGAAATGGTCGCTGGCGCCGAGAAGTAATGTACGATAGGTGAGGAGCTGACAGCTCCGAGAAAGAACCCCGAGCAGGCCCCTGAGAAAGGCCTGCTTTTTTGTGTTTATTCAGCGCTGCTCTTTTCGGAACTCTCAGAAGATGACTCGCTCGAGGACTCAGACGATTCCTCGCTGGATGCTTCAGCAGCTTCAGCAGCAGCAGCAGCAGCCGCTTCACGAGTTGCCTTCCATTCAGCAATGCTGCCGGGGTATGGCAAATCAGCAAATCCACTAATGCCGTGCAGCTCCTCAGTGGTTGAGGTTCCTTCGATGGCAGCCTCACGTGCAGCATTGATGCGGCGGACTTCATCGCGGAATGAACTGGTATCAGCAGGGATATCAGTTCCTTTCTCATACTTGCGTATGAGGGTGTAGTCAGAAGGCGATAGCAATGAGCCGGCGATCGAATCGTTTTGGTCGAGGATTTCGGCTTTCTTTTGACTGAAATCTTTCCAGTTCAGTGAACCGTCATCGAGATAACCCCAAGCCCATCTTTGGTCCCAAGTCTGGGCGGGCGCAGGGTCATTTGCGTATGTGATGCCAATTGCTTCGTGATCTTCACGGGAGGTTAGAGCAAGCCAATTCGCCGGATAGCTCACACCATTGGAGCTAAAGGCTCTGCCATAGACCAGGCGCTTGCCATCAAGTAAGAGCATTTGTAAATACCTGCTGTAGTAACAATTTAGCTATTCGAGAGATTCTCAAAAATTACCGCGCACGGGCGGTTTTGAAGGGATGCTCAGCAAATGCAGCCCAGACGTACTCTTCACCAGTCTGGTTTGCTAACCCACCGCTGTACCGCATTTTGAA
>MDTA01057526.1_pt1 | contig 12630 bp, 6 predicted proteins | sample 811151 | NCBI WGS metagenome assembly MDTA01 (sample SAMN05326648, study PRJNA326480) | marine metagenome | isolation source: seawater | place: Indian Ocean: South | collected 2010
CCCAACTTCTTAGTTTCTTGTTGTACACCCAGACCCATTACCACAACAGACTCAAGTTTCATTACATCGGGATTTAAAATAAAGTCAATATTTGTTGTGTTAATTAACCTATCATCAACGGGAAAGTCTTTTACTTGACTCTCATAACCAATATATGAGGCACGAACTTGAAAAGTTTGGTTTAAAATACTTTCTTTTGATATTTTTAAGGTATAAGCTCCATCTAACCCGGTAGCTGTACCTATCGTACTACCAACAACTACAACATTTGCCCCTGGAAGAGGGGCGCTTGTTTTATTTAATACCTTTCCTGATATTATGAGGGTACCAAACAACTCTGATTTAAAAATCAAGATAAAAAATATGATTTTAATTTGTTTAATAAATTTAAAAAAGAACATTAATATAATTTTTAAACTGTTCTGATAAAAGCATTCCATTGCTACTATGCCCAATTCCCGGAACAATGGTATAGGTGTGCTGGTTTTCTTCAAAAGACAAATCCATATAAAGATTATAGTTTGCTGTCTTTTCAAGACGGTGTTCTCCAATGATATCGTAGCCACAACCGGATGTCATATCACTAGTTTGGATATCGTTTGAGCCAATAAAATAATGAATTTTATTTTGTATTATGTTTTGTTTTGCTAATTCTTTTCCCAGGTTCTCTATATAAGGATTGTAGTTTGTAAAACCCAATGGCCAATCATTATAATTATTACAATCGGTTGGTAAATATAAGCTTTCGTTTAATAACCGATTTGAATCAGGGTATAAATAATATTGATTATTCACCACCGCAAATTCTACTCTTAGGCTTTTAAATTGATTATTGGTTTTTGTTGAAGCATAAGTATGAGCAAAGGCAGCTCCTGAAGAATGTCCGGTTACCAAAACCGTTGAAAGATTTAAAAATTTGTTTTTTATATTTATTTTAGATAATAATGAGTCAACCACTTCAAAAGAACTAACACTTAATCCAATATTAGACATATAAGACTGGTTTCCCCATTTCCAAGAAGTTGTATTCCAGTACCAGTCTGTTTCATTTTCCTTTTCATATAAGGTGATAAATTGAGGTGCGATGATCAAAATCTCGCTTTCTAGGTTCATTTCTTTTACAAGCGTGACCATTCTATTGAAATAGTCATCTCCATTCCTTGTGGCTCCATGTATACAAATTATTGCACCAGAGATAGAATTAACTGAATCCAAACTAAATGAAGAATAAAAGTTAAATGAGCCACCTTTTATTCTGATAGTATCCAAACAATTAGATATATTAGATAAACAAGGATATTCTTTTCCATTTAACTGCTTATCAGAAACGTTTGTCACTTCAACTTTTTCACAGTTAACCACTAAAGCTAAAAACAAAACGTTTAATGTTTTCTTCATTAATTAAATTCTATAGATTTAAATATTTAATATGAACAAGCTTATCTTAAAAGTATTAACTTTTTTTGTTTAACAATATTTTCTGTTTTTAATCTATAAAAATAAAGCCCAGAAGAAACATCTTTACCCATATCATCTTTACCGTTCCAATATACTTTATGATAACCCGGTTTAATTTTACTATCAATTAATGTTTTTATTTCTTTTCCTAGTAAATTAAATATCTTTAACTCAACAGTTTTATAAAGATTTACAGTGTAAGCAATCTCAGTAGATGGATTAAATGGGTTTGGATAGTTTTGATATAATTGAGCTTTATTTGGGAGAAAGTCATCTGACGAAACAGAAGCTGGAGAACAAAAGTAATTATGATTACCACAAAAAATAGCTACGTCCCCAGATGCGTCAGCTCCTTCTGGCATATCTCCAGCTGAAGGACTTAACCCACACTGAATGGGAGTCCATTCTCCAAGATCAAAGCTTGTAGAGTCGCAAGCCTCATTCACGCAACCTCTTGAGGTGTTCCAATCCCCTCCATTTCCTCCACAAATATCCATCTTTCTTGTTAACATATAATAGCGAGTTGCCTCACTGACACCACTAACGTCCCAGGCGCTCCCAGGATCTTCATCAGCATAGCCGATTGCATCAAGCGTTATGCTCATTTTCAACCAAGCTACAGTGTCATTTTGAAATATTTCTGGAAGATATCCTATATGGGTTATCTTAATTCCATCATCTCCATTATGTTTTAAAAACTCATCAGGCTCAACATAATCAGCGCAGTTTTGGATAGATTCATCAGAAGCCTGCCTAGTAACAACGTATGTTGAATTAGGTGGAAGGACACCTTCTAGTCTGATCCAACTACTTTCCATCCAATGGCTTCCGTTTTGAGTTCTTCTTAAAATATAGTTAGACAAATCAATGGGTTCATCTTTTGGATTATATAACTCAAGTGCAGCATTGTACGTTGGGCTACTTCTATAACCAATATACCAATCGCTAATAAAAAGGTCTATATATGTATCTTCATTTTCTGCGGGATCTTCGCCTACATAAACATAAAACATAAAAGGCCCATTGCTTGAACTTTGATCAAAAACACCATCACTAGCTATCACGTCCCAATAAAAAGTAGACTCATTAAGACCGTTGCTATTTAAATAATCATAAGTTCCTTGATCAGGTACAAAAATTGAATTTGTTTCTGATTCCCAGAGAGCATCAATAGGGTCGCTCATATCTGGAGAAAGACTTATTTGATAATAATAGGTAATGTTGTTTCCATCTGGATCTTCAGACTCACCCCACTCCATTAAAGTGGACGCTTCTAAATTATTAGGGTCTAAGTAAAACAAACTATAGTCTGTTGGATATTCCAAGTTAAATTCAGTTGGTGGCTGATCTAATCCGCCGCCTTGCTGTGTTGAAAGTTGGATCAAGAAAGGTCCATTTGATGAAGCGGTTGTATCATAAAGGTCTGTAACAGAAACGTCCCAATAACATAACAAAGAGTTGTTTTCACCCAAGAGATTATAAATTGATTCAAATGAAATATTTAAATTGGTTTCGTTGGTAACACCTGAGCTAAAGAGTGTGTCTCCTGCAGAATTGTATAAATCAAACGTGTATATTAAATCATGTCCATCAGAATCGTATGACTCAAACCAGGAAACATTTAAAGACTCTGATAGATTGTCTTCATTAATAAATAAATTTGAGTTTGTAACAGGGCTTTCAAGAGCAAACTCTCCCGGTGGACTATTGGGAGCATCTAAACATAGGTATTGGTGTCCGCCACAAACTACTTCCATATCTTGAGATGCGTCTTGGGATTCTGGTTCAGGATAATTTGAACCATTTGGGTCCGCTAAAGCACAATTAATAACTTCCCATTCGCTTAATGCATATGAGGTTTCGGTACAACCATCATCAATGCAACCCCTTGAATCATTCCAATTGCCAGCATTACCTCCACAAATATTAAATTTTCTCTGAAGAATATGATACCGTGTCGCTTCTGGTGTTCCTGAAACATCCCAATAAGAAGCATCATTAATATTACCTAGGGCATCAAGTAAAACTCCATTTTCAAGCCAAGCAGTAGTATCATCACCTAACCCACCTATGTAAAAAACGCCAAAAGCATCATTTCCATTTTGTTTTAAGAAAGCATCTGGATCAACATAACCAGCTGCATCACCACCACTAGTTGTTTGATTCGCACAATTAACAAGTGCTTCATTAGCGGCTGCCCTTGTAATTGCAAAAGTTCCTCCGGGGGGGATTATCCCAGCTATTCGAATCATGTGATCTGCATCTGATGATAACCAATCAGAACCATTTTGAGTTCTTCTAAAAAGATAGTCAGATAAATCTATCGTATCTTCTTTAGGATTATATAGCTCAACAAGGTTATTATAAACACCATCCCCTCTCCATCCAATATACCAATCGCTTATAAATAAATCAACAATCTGAGCATGTGTGGTTGAAAACAATAAACATATGAAAAAGTATTTCATTTTTACCCTCAATTCAATTTACCTCTCCTGAAAAAGATTAAACTTTTAATAAACTAATATTAAATAAAAGATATTCTATGTTGTATTTTACTAAAAAATAACCTTGTTTATAACTGTTCATTAAAAATGGTTAGTTAATAATCTTTGTAGATTAACGAAGAAGTACCATCTTTTTTATAACGCTTTCTTTTAAGGTTTTAATTGTATAATAATAAACTCCGCCTGAAACTTCCTGACCAAAAGAATTTTTAGAATCCCAAGTTAGATTGTATATGCCTTCCCTTTGATTGCCAGAAAAAAGGTTTTTGATTTGGCGCCCCACTATATCGATAATATAAATTTCTACATAATCATCTTTATTTAGGTTATATGTGATTGTAGTGGAGGAATTAAATGGATTTGGATAATTATGAATCAATGAAAGGAGCTTGGGTTTTGTAGCGTTTTTTATATTTAGAAAAGATTCCAAAACAACATTAAAAGCAGGTAAATTAGTGTTTTGGTTTATGACTACATCATAAAATGAAACTGTGGTTTCTTCAACATTATCATTAATCGGTAAAAAATAAAGATCAAAGGTCAACGAATTTCCATTTAACGGGCTAGATGAAGATCCTGCTATAATAACCGTGTCTTCAAAACTATTGGTTTCAAAGACAAAACCAGAGTCATTTAAGTTACCAAAATAACCAGATCCAAATATTAGAAAACTTGGATCATAGGTGAGTTTTAAAATAAAACTATATAGGTTAACTAAACTATCCGAGTAAACCGGAACTGTAATAATTTCCTGGTCTGTAATATTTTGATCTTCAGAAAAAAGGCTGCCCTCTGAAATTATATCCGTTTCAATAAAAGGAAGAGAATCAATATCATTTTCAAAAAATCGCAACATTAAAGAAGCATCATACGTTGAAACCCCACTTAAACCATCAACACTACCAACCCTAGTTTGAAGTTCAGTTAAAGTGTCTCTTTTTACTAAATGTTTTAACAAGAGAGAAACATCGTCCTGATTAACGGCTATATCCCAATTTAAATCACCAAATACAGTATCAATCTGTATAATGGAGGAAAGCTCTATTGAGTCGCTTAAACCAATAATATCATAAGAGGTTAAAGAAACGTTATATTGACCTGGCTGATTATAAGTATGTGACTCGATTAAGTTGTTACTATTTAAAACGACTTGATCTCCAAAATCCCAAATACTTGAAACGATAGAATGTGTACCATTGCTTGATTCATTAACAAAAGAAACCTCCAAGGGATACTCTCCTGAATTGTTATAAACATCAAAATTAGCTGAGGGAAAAATTAAATTTGATAATTGAGAACAAGAACCATAGTTAAAAATCGAGTAAATCCCACAATCTGAATTAAATAAATCGTAAGCATTATGGGAAACATCACTTATTAAAGCAATTTTATGATTAGAAACAATTTCATTATCAAAAAAGTTTAAAAGATGTTGATAATAAACCCTTGCTCTCTCAAATCTATTTTCACCTTGCACATTAGATTGACAATAATTCGTACCACCGTAATCAAGTTCACCAATTAAATAATATACATTGTTTCTAGAATATCTTAATTGAATTGAATCTACCAAAGACTGTAGCATATAATCATTTAAGTTATTTAAACCGTAACGATAATCATTATAACCATCACACCCTCCTGGTTGGCCCCAATTAATTGGGGTTTCAAAATCATTTAGGGATCTATTTTCATCAAAGTATAAATAGTGAGATGGAGCAGAGACAACATATCTAACTTTTCCTTGGTTTTCTAAATTTGTCCCACCTAAATATCTATTTACAAATTGCCCACCTGCCGAGTTTCCTATCAAAACAATTTCATCTAGTTCATCAAACGTTGTCAAAAAGTTATAAACAATAGAATCCATTATGGCAAAAGAACTAATAAAAAACAACCTTGGATTTTCACTTGTAGAATGAGATAAATCACCTCCAGTCCATTGAGTTGTTCCAGACCAATAGACAAAGGAACTATCAAGGCCCCAATAATCTATATCTTGATGAATTAAAAACTGGGGTGAAAAAATTAATGTTTCATTTTCTGACTCTGATGAAATGCTAGCTTCTTCAATATAACCAAAGTAATCATTTGCATTTCTGTTTTGACCATGTAAAACAATTACTACTCTTACAATTTCTTCATCATTATAATTAATAGGTTTGTTTGTAAAATACGGAAGATTAACAGAATAACCGTCTTTAATAATTGTAAAAATAGAATCTCCAATCTCTTCGACCTGAGCATTTAAAGAGCTTAAAGTTAATATAAATGTTAAAATATTTTTGGAAAACCGAATCATGAGTTTGTTGTTAATTTTTAAAAATTTAGAAAGAAAGATCTAGTTCCTGAATTGCTAAATTGATTTGATTTTTTAACCTCTTGTCTGTTTTTTGTTTTTTATTAATAGTCTTTATGGCATGAATAACAGTGCTGTGGTCTCTACCGCTAAAATAAAGTCCTGTCTTACTTAGTGATGAGCCTATTATGTTTCTTGATAAAAACATTGAAAGCTGTCGAGCTTCTGCTATTTCCTTTTTTCTACTCTTTCCAGTAATTTCTCGTTCTTTAATCCCTGTTATTATTGAAACTTTTTTAACGACATCTTCAATCGTTAACTCTGGTGAAAAACTAGACCCAACTCTCTCCTTAACCACTTCTTTAATTAAGTTAAAGTCTATTTCTTTATTCATTAAAGAGGATTTTGCTAAGATTCGAATAATTGTTCCTTCTAAGTCTCTAATATTGTTTTTAATATGCCTTGCTATAAACTCTATACTTTCATAGCCAATGTTAAGACCGTTCTGTTCTGATTTTTCCAATAAAATAGCAACTCTAATTTCAAAATCTGGGGGCTGTATATCAACAGTCAATCCAGATTGAAACCTAGAAATAAGACGTTCTTGAAGGCCTTTCATATCCTTTGGCACTATATCTGTTGTCATAACTATTTGACGACCTGATTGATAAAGCTCATTAAAGGTATGAAAAAATTGCTCTTGTGTTTGTTCTTTTCCTCTGAAAAACTGTATATCATCTATTAAAAGGATATCTGCTGACCTATACAACCTAGTAAATTCAAGAGTTTTTCCTTTTCTTAGACTATTAACAAAATCTAAAGTAAACTGCTCACTTGTAACTAGGACAATATTTAAATCAGGGCTTTTTTTAAACGCTTCATTACCTATTGCATGCAGAAGATGTGTTTTCCCCAAACCAACACCTCCATAAATAATAAGCGGATTAAAGTTCGAAACACCAGGAGAATTTGCTACAGATTTGGAAGCGTTTTTTGCAAACTCATTATTAGACCCCTCTATAAAATTTTTAAAACGATAACTTTTATTAGCATTATTACTTTTTCTTTTACTTTTTTGGGGACTTAACGACGACACATTCTGTGCTTCTTTTTCTTCTTTTGAAACAATTAAGCTAAAGGTAGAACGAGGATCATCGGTAACAGACCTTAATGCAAAAACAAGTTGTTCTTTATAATGAGAATCTATCCATTCTGAAAAAAATTGACTAGGAACAGAAAGGGTTAGGTTTTTTTCACTATAGGAAATCGGCTTAGCTGAATTAAACCAAGTTTTTATTGCATGGGGCGGTAAGGTTCTAGTTAATGATTCATAAACAAGATCCCATAAAGCCCTATGCTCTTTTTTTAATTTATCCACAAGTTATCAACATATTATTTTTTCTTTAAATTACGTGGTTTTTTTTTTATTAAGCTATAATTAATTTTGTTTTTCTAATTTTTTTATTATAATAATAATTTTGGTATATGTTATTTGATTTTGTAATTTCTTCATCTATATTGGATAAAAAATGAAAAGAACTTATCAACCAAGCAATCGAAAGCGAAAAAATAAACATGGTTTTAGATCTCGAATGTCATCTGTTGGGGGTCGTTCGGTTATCAAGCGTCGAAGAAAAAAAGGTCGCAAGCGAATAGCTCTATAAATTCAATAAATGATTTTTGTTCATTTTATTGATCACGCTGTTAGGCGGGTCCTTATATTATTAATTTCCTTTTATAAATTTGCCATTTCTCCTTTACTGGGAAATAACTGTAGATTTAATCCGACATGTTCACAATATGCTATACAGCTTTTAAATAAAACTTCATGTGTTTCTTTTGTTGTGTTATTGTCTAAAAGACTAATAAGGTGCCACCCTTGGAACCCTGGTGGGAATGATCCGATATAATTATGGATAGGAACACCCTCTTAGCATTTTTTCTCATCGCAGTGGTGTTAATATTTACTCCAAAATATATGGAGCTGGTATCTCCCCCCAGACCGCCATCTACTAAAAACACACAAGCAGACACAACAAAATCCACTATTAAGACAAAAAGAGACACCCTGGAGATTGTTAAAAAAGAACCTAGTTCTTTATTTAACGGTAAGGTTTTTGATGAAAAAGTAATAACAATTGAAAACGATCTTTTTTCAGCAACTCTTTCTTCTAGATATGGTGGAACATTTACATCTTTTTTATTAAAAAACTATTTTAGTAGTGATAGCCAAAATATAAATTTAATTGATTCTAATTTTCGTGAAAACTTAACCCTTTATTTAAATAGTGATATCGAAAACCAAGTCGATCTATCAACCCCATGGTCGCTCTCTGAAACCCTATATGATCAACATGTTACGGAACCAACCACTCTTATATATTCAAAAGAGGTAGCAAATAATGTCTTTCTAAATAAGTCGCTTACTTTTTATCCAGATACATATAAAATTAATTGTAGTGTTGAGGTAATCAATAAATCAAATTTTTCTTTTGATAAAGATATAACTATTGGTTGGGAGGGCGGTCTTAACCCAAGCGAAACTAATGTTGTTGACGACCATGTTTATTTCCAATCATATGTTTATCTTGGTGGAGAAATGGAAAAGTTGAAAGTAAAAGAAAACAAACCAGAGACAGTTGCTTTTAACGGATCCCCCGATTGGACTGCCATCAGAACCAAATATTTTGCAGCTATTTTATTACCTGAAGACCCTAGTTTAATAAAAAGAACCACAATGGTTGGTGAGAAAACAATAAATCGAGAAACATACAATAGTAAATTTTTTTATATTGATCCAAGATCAAAAATTAATTTGAGTTTATATCTTGGACCTCTTGAATTTAACAGAATTAAAAACTTTCATGAAGACCTAGAAAACATTATGGATTTTGGTTGGTCTTTTGTAAGGCCTATCTCAAAAATAGTTTTATTGACACTTACAAAGATGCATCAATACATACCAAATTATGGTTTTATATTAATTATATTCTCGATAATAGTTAAAATCCTAGTTTATCCATTAACAAAAAAGAGTTATCAGTCTACAGCAGCAATGCAAGGCCTACAGCCAGAGCTGGTTGCAATTCGTGAGAAATATAAATCAAACCCTCAAAAACTAAACCAAGCACAAATGCAACTTTATAAAAAGAAAGGTGTTAATCCTCTTGGTGGTTGCTTGCCGATGTTAATCCAAATGCCACTTTTATTCTCTCTTTTTATAGTATTTAGAACAACAATAGAGCTAAGAGCAGAGCCCTTTGTTTGGTGGATAAAAGACCTGTCTACTCCAGACGCAGTTATTAACCTTCCGTTTAATATACCGATATACGGATCTCACATTGCAATCCTTCCAATTTTTATGGTAATCTCTATGTTTATACAACAAAAGATGATGACAGGTGGAGCACAACAACAGCCACAACAAAAAACAATGCAATATTTTATGACTGGTTTCTTCTATTTAATATTTAATAGTTTTCCATCAGGGCTAAACCTATATTATACACTTTTTAATGTGCTTACAATCTTACAACAAAAATTAATTCCAAACGACAGCTCAACAAAAACTCAAAAATGATAACAGATACAATTGTAGCACCTGCTACACCAAGTGGAAAGGCTGGAATATCTGTTATTAGAATGAGTGGTAAAAACTCCTTAAGACTTCTAAAAAAACTAACAAAAAACAATACAGAAATTTTAAAAAGAAAACCCATTTTATTGACAGTTTTTTCAAAAACCAATAAGTTTATAGATAAAGCAATTGTTACTTATTTTAAAAAACCTAAATCATATACAGGGGAAGACGTCATAGAGCTTTCTTGCCACGGGAACCCCATCATCGTAAAAACTGTAATAAACACCCTCTGTTTTTATGGGGCTCGAATATCAAACCCCGGCGAGTTTACTATGAGGGCCTTTTTGAACGGAAAAATGGACTTGGTTCAAGCTGAGTCGGTTTCATCTCTTATAGAAGCCAAATCCACAGCCGCAACAGAAGCACACAATAAAATTTTAGATGGTTTATTAACAAAAGAAATAAAAGAAGTAAAAAACAACCTTTTATTAGCTGTTTCTATAATTGAATATGAGCTAGATATTTCAGAAGAAACAACCAGTAAAAAAACCGAAGAAAAGGTTTATAAACTAATAAAAAACAGTATTTTATGGTGTGAAAAACTTCTTAAAAACTATACTGAAAATAAAGGGCGTTTTTTTTCGAAGGTTGTTATTTGTGGAGAGCCAAATGTGGGTAAGTCAACCTTATTAAATGCTTTAGTAGGAAGAGAGAGGGCAATTGTTAGTTCTATAGCAGGAACAACTAGAGACAGAATTGAAGAAACAATTGAAATCGATGGCTCACCAATCACAATTATAGATACTGCAGGAATAAGAAAAACAAAGGATAAAATTGAAAAAGCAGGTCTCAAAAAAACCAAAGAAGCTATAAAAGAGGCCGACATATTAATACATGTTATATCAAAAAAATCAAAAAAACCAATTTTTGAAGATCACAAAAAAAACATTCTTGTTTTTAACAAGGTAGATTTATTTAAAAAGCCAAACTCTTTTGTTAGCGCTATTTCTGTTTCGGCAAAAACCGGTTACAATATTGAAAAAATTAAACTAATCATTCAAGAGTTTGTGGAAAACAACAACAACCAGGATCTTTTTTTAACCACAGAAAGACAATCTATCCATATTGAAGCATGTTATAAATTCCTTAAAAAATCACTAAAAAAGACGGTTTTAGGAGAACCAGAAATTGTTTCTTTAGACCTCAAAGACGCACTAAAAGAAATAGATTCATTAACAGGGGAAACAACAGTAGATGATGTTCTTGACGTTGTTTTTTCAAACTTTTGTGTTGGTAAATAGTTTCACGTGAAACAAAAACACGATATAATAGTTATAGGTGGGGGCCATGCTGGCATAGAAACAGCTTTGATTGGATCAAAACTCGGTTGTTCTATATTAATAATCACCCAAGATATTAATGCTATTGGAAGAATGTCTTGCAACCCAGCTATTGGAGGCTTAGCAAAAGGTCAAATGGTTAGAGAAATTGATGTGCTGGGTGGAAAAATGGGTATGTTTGCCGATTTTTCAGGAATTCAATTTAAAACACTAAATAAGTCAAAAGGACGCTCCGTTTGGTCACCTAGGGCACAAGTTGATAAAAGAGTCTATGAAAAAATCGCAAAGAAAAACATTATTACTAATCAAAACATTTATACATATTCAAACGAAGCAACAAACGTTTCCCCTTTAAAAAACAACAGCTTTTTAGTTGAAACCAGAGATGGAATTAAGTTTACTAGTAAAACTGTAGTTGTCACATGTGGCACTTTCCTTTCTGGAAAGATACATATTGGAGATAGAAAGATACTTGCTGGTCGAATGGGAGAGGAAAGAGCAGATGGAATTACAGAGTCACTACAAAAACTTGGACTAAGATCGGGGAAGTTAAAAACCGGCACCCCGCCAAGACTAATCTCCAAATCAATTAACTGGAAAGAAACTTCTATAGAAAGCGGAGACACAAACCCTATTCCTTTTTCTTACCAAACCAAAGACTTTAACCCACCAAACATTCCCTGTTTTACAATAAAAACAAATAACAATACCCACGACTTAATAAACAAAAAAATAAACTTGTCACCTATGTTTTCAGGAGACATTCAAGGAATTGGCCCAAGGTATTGTCCTTCAATAGAAGACAAAGTACATAGGTTTACAAACCACGAATCACATTTGCTTCATCTAGAACCTGAATGGAAAAACTCTGATCAAATATATTTAAATGGGTTTTCTACAAGCTTACCCGAAAGCACACAACTTGATGCACTTCGAACAATTAAAGCCTTAAAAGACGTAGAATTTTTTAGACCTGGTTATGCTATTGAATATGATTTTTTTCCCCCAGAACAATTAAAAGCCACCCTTGAATCAAAAATAATTAAAGGTTTGTTTTTTGCGGGCCAAATAAATGGAACCTCTGGCTATGAAGAAGCAGCCGCACAGGGTTTAATTGCAGGTATCAATGCCGCTTCGAAAGTTTTAAATAAAAAAGAATTAGTTTTACCAAGAAGTAAGTCATATATAGGTGTTATGATTGACGACCTAATAACCAAAGATACAGCTGAACCATACAGGATGTTTACTTCTAGGGCAGAATATCGAATTCTTTTAAGGTTTTCAAATACCAGCAGTCGACTGTTTAACATATCTGAAGAACACAGCTTAATAAACACAAAAGAGGCAAATTATTTCAAAAAGGTTGAACTTTTAAAAAAAGAGTTTAGAGACAATCTAAAAAACTCAATAACACCCAAAGAGACAAAAGAATATTTTAACATCAAA
>MDTA01114789.1_pt1 | contig 12629 bp, 12 predicted proteins | sample 811151 | NCBI WGS metagenome assembly MDTA01 (sample SAMN05326648, study PRJNA326480) | marine metagenome | isolation source: seawater | place: Indian Ocean: South | collected 2010
CTTAGATATCGCTTATAATTTAGTAATTGGTCGTACTTTCTATTTTTTATATTTAACATTATCACTCTTCTAGACGCACCACTTTCGTTTTTTGCACCAGCGTGCCAAATATTTAGATTGGCTAAAACAATAGTTCCAGCTTTTACTTCTAATCTTTTTTCCGCAGGATGTAGTTTAGATATATCAACATGATCATCCGGCCAACCTAATTTTTTGTGAGACTTAGGAACAATCCTCATTGCTCCATTGCTTAAAGTGGCATTATCTAAGTATATAAATGCAACTATACCTGCAAATTCTTCCTGTTCGGTATTTCTCGGGAAACCGTCAATATGTAAACTTTGTTCCCCCATTCCTTTATTTGGATTTCTTAAATTCATTCCGCATATTTTAATTTCGTTTTGAATAACATGATGTGAAGCTAATAATATCTCCGGAATAGATATTAAACCTAGAAATGACTTGTCTTTATTTACTAACCCTCCTAAACGTTGCGCACCACTTTCAAATTTTTTACCAGGTTTGAAATATTTCTCTTTTCCTTCCCATCCACCTTTATCTCCCTCAGACTTAAGAAGTTCGGCTGATACTTCCTGCAACTTTCTTAAATTATTCTCCATGTATTCTGAATTTTCAATAACTATATACCCATTATTATCTAAGTCATTTTTCCAATCTTTATTGTTAAAAGACGATCGATTTTCGATTTTTTCCAAAATTAACTGTGTATTAGTCATAATGTTTAAAATAATTATAATGTTCAAAATTTGAACTGTAAAGAAATAATTTAAATTTTCGATAGTTATTTACCAATTAAATAAATATTTTCTCTACCTAAATCCGATATTACATAAGGATAATTGTATATATTTAGTTTATTATCAAAAAATTGATTTAATTGTTTGGGATCAAAAGTAGTTTTGCTATTAAAATCTAAATAAGAGATCAAGCTTATACCAGAAATTTTAAGCTTTTTAATAAATTTAACATAATTTTGAACTATATTTATAGGCATCTCAACAAAAGATGCTGCGTTGTGAAAATGATCTATAGATACATCTAATTTTTCAATTTCCCATGGTGGTATACAATATATTTCCAAATCATTATTATTACTAAAACTGATCTTATTCATTGTTCTTGTTTTTGAATAATCAATTACTTTATCTTTATAAAATTTTCTTAAATATTCAGTCCCAACGTAAATGTTTGGTACAGCATCAAGATAAATAATCTTTTTAATACTTTCAAAATTTTGAATTAAAAAATGTATATTAGATCCAAATCCTCCACCAATTTCAAAATATTTATTTATTTTACTGAAATCAAAGTATTCTGATAAAAATTCTATTCTATTAGCCATTTCAAGATAATGGCTTGAAACTTCTTGCTCTTTAACTTTAAATTTTCTTACACAGCCAAATTCAGTTGTATTCTTAAATTTATACTTATTTATTAAGAATTTGACCCTTTCGTTATTTTTGAATGAAATAGACTCATATTGAAGAAACCTTTTTATGTGATCAGATGTAATTTTAAGTTGTCCATCGAATATTTTTTTTATTATTGGTAGTGAATAAAATAAAGACACCAATCTTCCTTTGATATTATATTCGTTTCTTATGTCATATACCAAGTTGTCTGTAAAACTTGTTCCAATACCAGAATTTATTCCTCTAAAATTTTCGAGTGTTTTTTTCTTAATTTGATAAACTGTCCTTTTATTTTTATGTTTCCAATATGGGCCTGAGGAATACAGTTTACTACATTTCTTTTCATCATTAGTAAGTAAATTTAATAAGTTTACAGTCATAATATTAGATTAACTTTTTATTTGTTAACTCTGTACAAATTTTTAATGTATTTTCCAAATCTAGATTAATAATATTTGAAATTTCAAATAAATTTCTCTTACCATCTGAGTAAACTAAAAAATTTTTTAATGGTTTGTTTTTTCCATGGAACTTTTTACCTAATGTAGACATTAATCCTCTTTTACCTAAATTTGGTTCACATAAAAATTTGCATTTTGGATAAAATTTATTATTTTCTAATGTGTCAATAATTTTTTTAAATACTAAAAATGAATTTTCTAGACCTTTTTTAGATATATAGTTTAAGTTATCTTTGTCAGTATGATACTCTTTAAAAGTATGAAAACGTGATCTACAAAAACCGCTTACTGGCAAGTCAACTCCAGGGTAACAATATTGCCTCTCATCAGACCCCCTTTCAAGATAACTGTACTTCACAACATTTTTCTCTTTTTTTAAAGTTGTTTTTAAAGCTAAATCAGAAAGCTTATTACCTTCTCTAGAAGATATAATGCTATATTGCTTGTTATCACCAACGCAACTTATTGCGAAACCCATGAGCATATTTTTTTTTAAAGTTTTTAAGTTTTTCGATAAATAACATATGGACCCAATAGTCTCTGGTAAAAAAACAAATTTGTAAGAATATTTGCTAATAGGATATTTTTTTTTTATATAATTTATTAAATAAATCTGTAAGGCTAAACTTGATAGATTGTCATTGGCCATAGACGGATGACAAATGTAGGTAGAAAAAAAAATCTCTTTTTTACTTTTACCTTTTTTAAAATATTCGCCGATTTCAAGCTTCCCTTTTTTAAATATACTGTCAATATGAACAAAATATTTATTATTTTTAAGCTTCTTAAATTTGTTTTTTGACATACAGAAACCCCAATCTTTTTTATAGTATGACGTAACATAGGGAACTGCATTTGAGATTTTATGATCAATATGAATTTTCTTTACCAAATCTTTTTTCGATATCCACTTGTTTACAGGGGTTGAATGATAAACAATACTTAATAAATTCTTATTAAAATCAACAATTTTTTTTCCATATTTATCTTTTATATATGCATCTTTAACATCCCATTCATCTGGAACTACCCAATCAAAAACTCTCGTGCCAGATTTAAAACCAATTATTTTTAAATTTGGAATACTCTTTTTAATATATTTTAATGTCTGCCTGATTGATCTACCTGTAATACTTCTAGGCATGTTAAACAAATCTTTAATAATTTTAATCATTTTTACTAATTACACCTATCATAATATAAGATAACGTTCAAATAATGAACATTAATTGGCTAAAATACAAAAAAATAACTTATATCTTGATCTAATTATTAATTTATATAACAAAGCTAAAATTGAGATTATGATTGTAATAAAAATTATTAAATTACTAAAATCTAGATGGATATTTAAAATGCCTAAAAAAAGTGACATATTGATATTTGATAGAGTCACTGAAAAAGCAGGTTTTACCGAAATAATTTTTAAAAAAAAAAATTATGAAGTAATAGATGTCCGATATGAAAGCGTATGTTTACCAATTTTAATAAATGTTATTTTTAAATTTGGATTTACTAGAATTAAAGAAAATTATTTCGCAGAATTTATTCGGAAAGTTTCGCCCAAAATAATTTATACAGCAATTGACAATAATATGGATTTTTACAAATTAAAATTACTTTATGACAAATGTATTTATATAAGTGATCAATTTGGAATATCTAAGAACGCATATGCAGCTTTTAAAGGAAGAATTAAAAAAGATTTTTTTTGGCACTGTAAAAAATTTAATAAAATTAGCAAAAAAAAATTAAAAGCTGATATAATTTTTGTATTCGGTAATTACGAAAAAAACAAGATGTCCAAATATATTGATGGAAATTATTTTACGCTCGGCAGTACAAAAAATAATCATTTTTATAATATTGAAAAAAAAGATTTGTCTAAGATTAAAGATATTTTATTTATTTGTAGCGGTAAATACAATGCAACAATTGAAACTGAAAAATTATACTTTAAATATTTAATTTCGTTTTGTAATAAAAATAATATACATGTTAATTTTCTTAGTAGGTTTGGCCAAGACATGGAGGACTTTTATAGACAAAATTATGCCAAAGGATCCTGGACTTACATTCCCAGAACTGACATGTTGAGTAGTTATAATATAATTAATAAGCAAAAAATGGTTGTATTTACTCATGGTACTGTTGGATTTGAGGCATTTGCCAAAAATATTAAATGTGCTGTTTTTTATTCAGACTATCCTGAAAAAGGAGGAATTCTTCATAAACCATGATATAAATCTAAGGGACCATTTTGGACAAATTCAAAAAAATTTGATGAATTTGAAAAAATTTTAAAAAGAGTAATTAAATATAATAACCAAGAGTGGTTGATGATTACAAAAAAATACGCAAGGCCCATAATGAATTATGATCCTGACAATTATCAAAAAAAAAAGATAATTTATAAATTTCTCTAAAAAATATGTGTGGAATTCTTGTAATAATTAATAAAGATTTACAACCACTTAATCTACAAAAATGTAAAAAATCTTTAGATTACATGTATAGAAGAGGACCTGATTGGAGCATTTATAAAATGGTTCTACCAAACGTTTTTATGGGTCAAGTAGTTCTATCAATGACAGGAAAACTAAAAAAAGATATCAACCTTCATTATTCGGAGTCTAAAAATAAATTTATTTTATTTAATGGTGAAATATATAATTATAAAGAGTTAGCAAATCTATTTTTAAAAAATTATAATTATAAAAAAACTTCTTACACTAGCATCTTAGTTAATTTATTTGAAAAATTAGATTACAACGATGCTAACAAAAAACTTGATGGCATGTATGCATTTGTTATTTACGATCAAATTAAAAAATCGTTATTAATCAATAGAGATATACAAGGTGAAAAATCTCTTTATATTTTTGAGGACAATAAGAAAATTATTATTTCTTCGGAAATTAACACTATTATTCACTATAACAAATCAGCAGAATTAAATATTAATGAATTAAAAAACTATTTTTATACTCGTCATTTGACACAGTTCGATACAACTATTTTTAAAAATATAAGAATATTATTACCTGGTCAGATGTCAGATATAAGTTTACAAAATTTCAAGTTTAAAAATATTTCACAATGTCATTTGTCAGATTTAATAAGTGAAAAAACTTATTTTAAAAATATAAAAAAAAGGGAAGAGGAACTTGTTGATGAACTTGATTCATTGTTAAAAAAAAATATTCAACAGATGATACCTATTGATAGAAAATTTGCATCAGTAGTTAGCGGTGGAATTGACTCAAGTTTGGTATCTGCATTGGTTTGTAAATATTCTAAACCGAATGAATTAATATCATTAAATCATGTCCATAAAGATGAAATTGCTCCACTTATACCAATATTTCAGCAACAATTAGGAAATAAAATCAATCAATACAAAATTTATTTAAAAGATTATTATAGGAATTTAGTAGATGCAGTTAAGATATGTAATAGTCCCGTTCATTCACATTCTTTTGTTGGCCAATTAATAATGTCACAAAAAATAAGTAAAAATAAGTGTAAAGCAATTTTTGGAGGCGAAGGAGCAGATGAATTATTTGGAGGTTATGATACATACAGACAAATTATCAAAAATCCTAAAAAAAATTATTCAAATTATACAAAATTATTAAATACAAATCTTTTTAAAAAAAGTAATAAAGAATATCGTTACTTCAAAAAACAAATTGATATAAATTGGAAACAATCTCTGGATGCTTATAAATTTGAAAAGAATTTAGATCATAGAAATAGATTAGCAATGATGTTGTCAGATACTGCAATACAGCTAAATTCAAACGGTCTACGAGGTTGCGATTTAATGTCAATGTATTATTCGATTGAGTCCAGATCAATTTTTTTAAGAAAGGATATTATCAGATTTGCGTTAAATCTCCCTTTAAAATTTAAAATTAATATTGAAGAAGAAAATCTTATGAATACAAAAATTTTATTAAAAAAGGTTTTTTTAAAATACTATAACAAAGACTTAATAGTTAAAAAACAAGGATTCGCGGGATTCCCAAATGAAGTTGAAAGATTTTTAGGTAAAAAAAATTCTTATTCTTTTAAAAAATTTTTTAAAATTAACAATTTAAGTAATAAAATGAAAAAGCTGGATAGAGCAACTAATTGGAAAATTATTAATACCGAGATGTATTTGAATAAAGTAATAAAAAAAAACAAGAAGATAAAGGTTTTAGGCCCTTGATCATAGTAATTTTTAGTGCTACTGTTCATATATTGAACAATGAATATTAATAAAGAAATTCCGACAATTTATGTAGGCTGGGATCCTAGGGAAGATGTAGCCTACAAAGTTTTAAAATATTCTGCACTTAAACATGCCTCCGGACCAATAAATATATTTCCAATTAAGCAAGACCCTCTAAGAAGAATAGGATTGTATAGACGCGCTTGGGAATTAGGCAGTTCCTCATTACCAAAACCTTTGAAGGAAGATGATACACAACATAGAGATACTTTTGACAAAAGACCGTTTGCTACTGACTTTTCATTTTCTCGTTTTTTAATTCCTTTTTTAAACAGACTAGAGGGTTGGGCCTTGTATATGGATTGTGACATGTATTTTAGATCAGATCCACTTGAATTATTTCAAAAATTTAATGAACAAAAATATGCAATTTATTGTGTAAAACATAATTATCAAACTGGTGAAACAGTTAAAATGTATGGCAATCAGCAATACCAATACTCGAGAAAATTTTGGTCATCTCTAGTATTTTACAATTGTGGACACGAAGGTCATAATAATTTTTCAGTAGATGACGTAAACACTAAACCTGGTAGGTGGTTGCACAACTTTCTTTGGTTAGAGGACAAGGATATAGGAGCATTACCTGAAGAGTGGAATTGGCTTGATGGTTACTCTCCAGTTTCGATGAAACCTAAAAATGTTCATTTTACCCGTGGAGGCCCATGGTTTGAAGACCAGGCATGGAAACCTTTAAGAAAACAGGATGAAGCTTACTCTAAGGAGTGGTTAGAATTAAAAAAAGAAATGATGAGTTCAAAATAAATATGACCAAAGATTATGACGATGACAAATTTAATTTATTAAGAGCTATAGGAAATAAGCCTGGACGATCTCAAAGAGAATTATCAAAAGATCTTGGCTTGAGCCTTGGTAAAATAAATTATTGTTTAAAGGCGTTAAGAGAAAAAGGTTTAATAAAGATTGGGAATTTTAGCAAAAATCCTAACAAACTAAATTACATTTACTTGCTCACACCGAAAGGGATTTCAAGCAAAACAAAGCTAACTATTAATTTTATGAAAAGAAAAATGAGAGAATACGAAGAACTAAAGAAAGAGCTCAAAAAGTAATTATAATCAAATGATCTCAGTTATTATCGTAAGTCATAACTATGGAAGGTTTTTGTCAAAATGTTTGACAAGTATTTTAAGTAACAATGTAGATTATTTAAAAGAAATAATAATAGTAGATGATTCAAGCGAAGATAATACCTTTGATGTCGCCAAGAACTTTTTTCAAAAAAATTCACGTATCAAATATTTTAAAAAAAATTTTAAATCTTTAAGCAAATCAACTAATTTTGGGATTAATCAAGCCCAAGCTGAATGGGTCACCAAAATTGATGCAGATGATTATGTTTCTGAAAATTTCTTGGAGAACTTTTCTAGAGAAATAATAAAAAGAAAACTAGATTTCGCTTATGGTGATATTATTCAAATGAATAATGACAAGCAAAAAACTATTAAGCAAAACTATTCAAAAAAAAGTATTTTAAAATATCCATTAGGTAGTGGCACCATATTTAGAAAAAAATTATGGGAAAGCGTGAATGGATTTAACGAAAAACTCTACTTTCAGGATGATTTCGATTTTTGGCTAAGGGTAAAAAATAATAATAGATTTTCACTTGGATATATAAATCAAGCTCACTATTTTTATAGAAAGCATGGCTCTAACATGTCTGATAATAAAATTAGGAAAAATTTAACAAAGATAGCTGTTATATTAAAAAATTGTTTATGACTATTTTAGTAACTGGATCATCAGGATTTATAGGTTCGAACATGATCAAATATTTGGAAAATAAAAAAGTTAAGTTTATAGGGATTGACAAAATTAAAAATCCTTATTTTAATTTAAAAAAATTTTACAAATTAAATCTCCTAAATAAAAAAAAATTAGAAAGATTGATAAACAAAAAAAAAATTAAACACATAATTCATTTAGCAGCAATACCAGGCTTTGTTAATTGCCATAAAAATCCTGAATTAGCGTTTAAAAACAATATTGAAGCAACGTTCAACTTAATTTACGTAGCTAATAAATATAAAGTAAAAAACATTTTAATCGCCTCATCTATGGGAGTTAATAATTTTGAAAAAAATCCTGGTATTTATAGTTTCACAAAACTAGTGTGTGAAAAGATGGGCAAAACTTATAGTAGTATTAATTCTATTAAAATAAAGATTTGCAAAATCTCTAATGTATTTGGCCCTTACTCTGCCCACAAGTCGAGCGTTGTTCATGTTTTTATAAAAAAAATATTAAAAGACCAGAAATTGTTAATTCATAAAAATGGAAAACAAGAACGCGACTTTATTTATGTCGATGAGGTATGTGAAAGACTGTATCGAGGTTTATTTAAAAACTCTACAAAAGACATAGCTATAAATACTAATAAATTTCTTAGAGTGCTAGATATTAAAAATATGCTGCATAGAATATCTAACAAGAAAATTGTATGTTCATATGTATCTACTCCAAAAGGTTATGACGATACTATTTATTACAAGCCTTTGATGAAAAAAAATCAGAACTTTATTAAAAAACTGGAAAAGACTTTTAATTGGTATATGAATACGGACAAAATCATATGAGAGTGTTAGTTTTAGGAGGCGATGGATATTTAGGATGGCCAACTTCAATGCATTTTGCCAATGAAGGACATAGTGTTTATTCTATTGATAATCTATCTAAAAGAAAAATTGAGTCTGAATTTGGTGTGCAACCTCTAAACCAGATCTCACCATTTCACGAAAGAGCTAAAAGCTGGAACTTAAATCAGAAAAATAAAATAAATTATTTAATTAGCGATCTGTTAAATTATAAAGTTTTATGTGAAACTCTGGAGGAATTTAAACCTGAAACTATAATTCACTATGCTGAACAACCATCGGCGCCTTATTCAATGGCCGATAGAGAAAAAGCAGTATTTACACAACATAATAATGTAATTGGAAATTTAAATCTTTTATTTGCTATGAAGAAGCATTGTCCTGACGCTCATTTAGTAAAACTTGGTACAATGGGTGAATATGGAACTCCAAATATCGATATTGAGGAAGGTTGGTTAAATATTGAGCATAATGGTCGAAAAGATAGAGTTTTATATCCAAAAAAGCCAGGAAGTTTCTATCACTTATCAAAAGTTCATGATAGCGCGAACATTGAGTTTGCTTGTCGTATTTGGGGTTTGCGATGTACAGATTTAAACCAAGGTATTGTTTATGGAATACTTACAAAAGAAATAAACAAAGATTATGAGTCTTTAAAAACCTCTTTTCACTATGACTCTATTTTCGGAACTATAATAAATAGATTTATTGCACAAATAGCATGTGGCAAAGATATTACGATTTATGGAAAGGGAAATCAAAAAAGAGCTTTTCTTAATATAAATGATACTATTAATTGCGTTACTATTGCTGCAAACAACCCTCCAAAAAAAGGAGAATTTAGAGTTTTCAATCAATTTACAGATTTTTGTTCGTTAAACGAAATAGCGCAAAAAATTAAAGATTACGCAGATAAAAAAAATATAAAAACAAATATTACAAAAGTAAAAAATCCAAGAATTGAACAAGAAGAGCATTATTATAATCCAAAAAATACATCATTAATATCTTTAGGTCTAAACCCTATAAGCTTTGATGAAAATGAAATTGATAAAATATATTCAATAGTAAAAAAAGAGGAAGCAAATATTAATCAAGATACATTTGATCCAAAAATTCTCTGGAAAAATTAAATTAATCTTTTAATGTTTAATAAAGAAATATACATTATCGCTGAAGTTGGTAGTAATCATTTAGGTAATAAAAAAATTGCCAAGAAATCATTATTTCAGGCAAAAAGAGCTGGAGCTGATTGTGTTAAATTTCAGTTGTTTGACGAAAATAATTTAGTTAGTAAAAATCTAAAAACTTACAAACATGTCCAAGATAAAAAAATAAAATATCAGCATGAACGTTTTAAAAAAGTCAAAATATCATTAGAGTATTTAAAGACTCTGTCTAATTTGGCAAAAAAGGTAGGCATAGACTTCTCTGTTACACCATTTGATCCTAGCTACGTTCAATCAATTAAAAAATATGTTAAATTTTTTAAAGTAGCTTCAGGTGATATCAACAATATACCTTTGTTAACTGAGATAAGAAAAACAAAGAAAACTGTGGTCGTATCTACTGGAATGGCTACTGCAGCGGAAATAAAGAGGATATCAAATTTCTTTCCAAAAAATAAACTAGTTTTACTACATTGTATATCTTCTTATCCAACTGATCCAAATGATGCAAATTTAATTAATATTAGACATTTGAAAAATTATAATGTTGAAACAGGCTATTCAGATCATACACCCGGAATTGATGTAGCTACAAAATCAGTTTTTTTTGGAGCTCAAGTTCTAGAGAAACATTTTCTACCCATCAACTCAAAACGTGCTGGAGACTATAGTTTATCTATCAATGAGAAAAATTTTAAGATAATGGTAAAAAAAATTAAACAAAATCTTAATATAATTGGAACTGTTAGAGAAAAAGAATATCCATGTGAAAAATATTTTAAAAAAACACTAAGAAGAAGTCTATACTTTTCAAAAAATTTAAAAAAAAATTACAAACTTAAATATTTAGATATTTCGTTTTTACGACCTTATAATAAATCAGGAGTCGACCTTAAAGATTATTCTAAATTTGTCGGGCGAAAACTAAAATCAAACGTAAAAAAAAACCAGTTAATAATAAAAAATAATTTTAAAAAATGAAAAATATCAAATGTGCAATTGAGGCAAGAATGGGCTCAAAAAGATTGCCAGGAAAAACAATGAAAATTTTAAAAGATAAAAACAGATTAATTGATTTTGTAATATCAAATGCTTTATCTTCAAAACATCTAAATAGAAATAATATCTACTTATTAACATCAAAAAGTAAAAATAACAAAAAATTGGTCAAATACGTAAAACGAAAATATAATATTAAAGTTGTTATGGGACCCGAAGAAAATGTTTTTGAAAGATACAAATGCTTTAAAAAATTCAAAAATTTTCCTATAGTTAGATTGACTGCTGACAATCCGATTGTAGATCCATTTTTAATTAACAAATTTATTGATTATTTTAATACAAAGAAAATAGATTATCTAACTACAAGAGCAATGGAGCATTCCGCTAATTGGAAAGAGAAGAGTGATTTTCCAAAGGGTGTTTCAATCGAAATGTTTTCATCTAATAAACTATTCGAAAATGAAAAAAAATTTAGCAAAAAAATTATTGACTCACCAACTTGGTTTTTTTTCAATAGAAAATTTAAGGCAAAAGTTTGTAAGTTTTGCTCTTTTGATATTTATAGAAAACACACTTATCGAAAAACATTATCAATAGATACAAAGAAAGATTACATGATTGTTAAAAACTTTATAAAAAAAAATAACTGTCTACCTGGCAAAAATAACCTTTATAATTTTTATTTAAAAAAATTAAATTATGAAAAATGATTTTAATTACAATAAAGTAATAAAAAAACTTAGTATAAAAAAATCCGACAAAATTATTATAAATTCTAATTTTCTAAATATAATGATTATGGCCAAAAAAAAAAATTTGAACTTTTCCTATGACAAATTTATTGACGGTATTTGCTCAATACTTGGTAAGAAAGGTACTTTGCTAATACCGTCTTATAGTTGGGAATTTATTAATAAAAAAAAATTTTTCTACGAAACAAGCAAGTCAATTAGTGGAAGTTTAGCAAATAAATTATTAAATAGACAAGATTTTAAAAGAACAATGAATCCTATTTATTCTTTTCTAGTTAAGGGACATGATCAAAAAAAACTTTGTTCTATGAAGCATGATGATAGTTTTAGTATGAATTCGCCTTTCGGATATTTAATTTCAAATAACGGAAAAAATATTTTTATAGATATAGATTATAAAGATAGTTTTACTTTTGTTCATTTGGCAGAGCAACATGCAGGGGTTAAATACAGATATAAAAAAAAATTCAAAGGAATATTTTATAAAAATAAAACAAAAAAAAATTTAGCCGTTACTGTTTATGCAAGAAAATTAAGTACTCGTGTAAAAGGAACGAAGATTGACAAAAGATTTGACAATATACTTTTGAAAAACAAAGCTTTAAAAAAAATAAAAGTACAAGGTATTAATTGTCAAATTATAGACGTTAAAATAGCTTATAGATTAATGCTTAAATCTATTAGATTAAAAGATAAAATAATCTATCCGATTTATTGAATATGAAACACTTGATCATATCTTAATGGAGTGCTACTGTTCATTAATTGAACAATATGACCAAATTATTTCGTAGCTTAAAAAAAAATAAAGCGAATATAGCTTTAGTAAAGGACAACGTTAAATATGATTATGGCTATTTATTGAATTTTTCCTTAAATATTAAAAAAAAAATTCCTAAAGGATCATTAATATTA
>MDTA01174905.1_pt1 | contig 12629 bp, 10 predicted proteins | sample 811151 | NCBI WGS metagenome assembly MDTA01 (sample SAMN05326648, study PRJNA326480) | marine metagenome | isolation source: seawater | place: Indian Ocean: South | collected 2010
CCCAAAATTTAAATACTTTCTTATACCTTTTTCTTTTTCATCTTTTGCAACAATTTCTGCTTTAATTTCTATTGATCTAGTTATAGCCCTTTCTAAGGTTTTAGGCTCTAACGAAAAAATATCTTCCATATTCGTTTCCAGCCATTCAAAGTATGCTTTGTCACTTATTAAGGAATGTTTGATAACTTCAGACAAACCGTTACTTACTTCCATGTCTGGAAGAAAACTTAATAGGCTCACGTCTGCAAAAACTTGTATGGGTTGATGAAATGCACCAATCATATTTTTACCTTGAGGGTGGTTTATAGCAGTTTTACCTCCTACAGAGGCATCTACTTGAGAAAGTAAGGTGCTCGGAAAGAGAATAAAATTTACCCCTCTTTGATATGTAGCTGCAGCAAAACCAGTAATGTCACACGTTATTCCGCCGCCAAGACCAACAAGGCAACAATCTCTACTATACCTTTCATTGATCAACTTAGAGTGAATTCTGTCTAAAGTCACCCCGTTTTTATTTTCTTCTGAAGCAACGATTTCTAAGCTATAAAATTTAGAACATAAATCTGATAGTTCTTTAGTCATTATATCTTTAAATGTCGGAGGTATGTTTTGGTCTAAAACCAACAGTACTTCTTTACCTTTTAAAATTTGTAGATTTCCTTGATTTGCAAGGTTAGATCCTACAACTACTTCATAAGGATTATTTTTAATATCTACTTTTATTTTTTTCATGTTAAATTTAAAAGATTAATAATTTCTTCTACTACTTCATTATGACTATTTTTATCTCCCTTTATAGTTATGTTTGCACATTCTTTAAAAAAGGGGTCTCTAATCTCTTTTAATTCTCTAAGTGTTTGCTCTTTGTCTTTCGATCCTAAAAGTAACGGTCTTTTCTTGTCATTTAAAGTTCTTTCTAGTTGTGTTTGTATCGAAGTTTCAAGGTAAATTACTGTACCTTTTTTTATGATATTTCTATTCTGTTCTCTTAAAATAACTCCTCCTCCAGTTGAAATTACGCAATTATCAGTTTCTAAACTTTTTTCTAATTCTTTACTTTCTCTTTCTCTGAATTTATTTTCTCCTTCTACATCAAATATCCAAGATATTGAAACACCTGAAGAATTCTCTATTTCTTCATCTATATCTATAAAATTAAGCTTTAATCTTTGGGAAAGTTTCTTTCCTATTGTTGATTTACCAGAAGCCATAGGACCAATTAATATAAGTCTCATTGAGGTATTATAACTGTTTGAATGCTTATAAATTAATGACTTATATTAATTATTTATTAAAAATTAGATATGTAAGGATCTTATCAGTATTTATTCTTTTTCTCTTAATGGCTTTTTTAAGTTTAAATATTTACATAGATACTAAGCTGCCAGATGAGGAAAAAATAAAAAATATTGAACTTCAAGTTCCTCTAAAAATATATACAACGGATTTAAAACTAATTGGAGAATTTGGAGAAAAAAGAAGAACCGCGCTTAAATTTGAAAATATACCGAATCATTATATTAATGCCGTATTAGCCGCTGAAGATGATGCTTTTTTTGAACATTCAGGAGTAAGTTATTCCGGACTAATTAGATCAGCTTATCGACTACTTTCTTCAGGTAGAATTCAAGGCGGCGGAAGCACTATAACCATGCAAGTTGCGGGTAATTACCTTACTAGCAGAGATGTAAGTCTATACAGAAAAATAAAAGATATTTTCCTAGCCTATAGACTTGAAAGAACATATACGAAGCAAGAAATTTTTGAATTTTATGTAAATCGTATTTTTTTTGGAAATAGAGCATATGGAATAGCTGCAGCTAGTGAAGTTTATTACGGAAAACCTCTTAATCAATTAAATCTTGCCCAATGGGCTATGATAGCAGCTCTTCCGAAGGCACCTTCTTCTATAAATCCACTTGTAAATCCAAAAAGAGCCTTATTAAGAAGAAATTGGATTTTAGAAAGAATGTTAGATCTAAACTTTATACATTATGAACAATATAATTTAGCTATTAGGGCTCCAATTACGGCAACTTACCATGGTCTAGTTTCAGAAGTAGAAGCCCCTTATGTTTCTGAAACTATTAGAAGGTTTATGATACAGGAATATGGTTTAAGTGCTTATAGAGACGGTTATGAAGTTTACACTACTATAGATTCCTCGATGCAGAGAGCAGCTAATAATGCTATAAGAATAGGATTGCAGGAATATGACAAACGTCATGGTTTTAGAAAGCCTGATAATTTTCAATATCTGTTTCCTGAAACATTTGCTGATATGAGTCTTGAACGGCAACAGGAGTCTATAGGAGTAGAAATAAATTCAGGCGATAAAGAGGATACAGATAAACCTTCTTTAAGTAATGTGTTTAAATTTTTACGAGAATTTACTGAGACTAATAACCGTTTTCCAGGTTTTGTTTTAAAAACAGAAGATCAACTTAAGGTTTTAATAAAGAGTGGAGAAATAGTGTCTATACCTTGGTCAGACAGGATGACCTGGGTAAGGCCTTTTATAAATGAGAATAGAAGAGGAGCAAAGCCTAAAAATTATAAAGAATTTCTGTTATTTGGGGATTTAATTTGGATACAAAAAGAAGAAGTGACTGGTGAGTTGTACTTAACTCAGATACCCGATGTTCAGGGTTCTTTGGTTTCCATTGACCCAAATTCTGGATCAATAAAAGCTCTAGTGGGGGGATATGATTTCTTCTTAAGTAAATTTAATCGTGTAGAACAATCTTCTCCTCTTTTAGGTTCTAATTTTAAGCCTTTTCTCTATGCTAGTGCATTTTCAGAAGGCTTTACTGCTTCAACTTTAATCAATGACGCACCAATTATTTTTGAGGATGATACTTTAGAAGAAAAATGGCGTCCTAGAAATGCAAGTGGAAAATTTTATGGACCTACTAGATTAAGAGAAGGTCTTCTTCAGAGTAGAAACTTAGTTTCAGTTAGACTTCTTAGAGATTTAGGAATTGAAAAGGCTGTAGAATATGCACAAAAATTTGGATTTGAAAAATCTAGATTACCTTCAGATTTATCTTTGTCTCTTGGAACAGCTTCTTTGAGTCCGTTGAAGAATGCTGCTGCTTATTCAATCTTTGCTAATGGAGGAAAAGCTGTAGAACCTTACTTCATAGAAAGGATAATAGATAGAAATAGAAATATAATTTATGAGAAAAAAAAGAAAGATTTGAAACAGGTTCTTGATCCCAGAGTTGCTTTCTTAATTACCGATATACTTCAGGAGGCTGCAATTAGAGGAACTGCTAGGAAGGTATCAGAATTAAAGAGGCGAGATTTTGCCGGAAAAACTGGAACAACTAACAATGCAGAAAGCACCTGGTTTACTGGCTATAATAAAGCTTTAGTTACAACTGTTTGGGCGGGTTTTGATCAACCTAGAAGTTTAGGAAATAGGGAGTTTGGATCTACAGTTGCTCTACCAATCTGGTTAAGTTTTATTAAAGAGACAATAAACCAAATACCTGAAACAAATAATATACCTCCCGAAGGCTTATCCATAATCAAGATAGATAAATTAACAGGCAAAAGGGCTGAAAATTTTACTGAAAATCCAATGTTCGAATATTATTTAGAGGAACATGCTCCTAATTAATTATTTAAAGAATTAATTAAAAAACCAATTTGTTCTTTAAATCTTTTGGAGGGTAGGTTCTCAAAACCTGACCTAACATATTGTTGTATGGTTCCTTCAGCACAAGCTAAAAGTAAATTTGCTGAAGAAGCAGTACTTAATGAAAGTTTACATTTAGTTTCTTGTTCAAATTTTTGTAAATTTTGTTTAATTTGTAACTCTATCTTAGACATTAAAAGTTTGATTCTCTCGTCAAGTGATGTTTCATCTACAGAAAAGGCTTCTCTCGTTAGAAGTCTTGCAAGTCCTGGATTTTTTTCACAGAAAGATACAAGCATAATTAAAATTTTTTCAGTTTTTATTAAGCTTTCATTATTAGAAGAGTTTATATTTCCAATTAGTTCAAATAAGTTTTGCTCACAAAAATCTACTAATCCGGAGTAGATCTTTCTTTTACTAGGGAAATGTCTATATAGGGCAGCTTCTGTAATTGAACACTCAGAAGCAAGCAAGGCTGTTGTTACTTTTACGGGGCCTTTGGAGCCTAGCATCTTTGCTAGGTTTTGCATGATCTCTAATTGTCTCGGTCTCAATTGACTCATGCTTTTAGCTTATCATAGTTCCAACACCTTCAGCTGTAAGAACTTCAAGTAAAACTGCATGTGGTAATCTTCCATCAATTATGTGACATGATCTTACGCCATTTTTTTTTGCTTCTAAAGCAGCAGTTAATTTGGGAGTCATTCCTCCCTTTATAACGTTGTTATTAATAAGCTGTCTTCCTTTGAAGCTAGAAATCTTCGAGATAATTTCTTTTTTATTGTCTAGAATTCCTTTTATATCAGTAAGAAGTATAAATTTTTCTGCTTTTAAGCTCTCAGCTACTTTTCCAGCAACAACATCAGCATTGATATTTAGGAAGTTTCCTTTTCTATTTACTCCTATTGGCGCTATTACGGGAATTGATCCTTTGGTCAAGGCTTTCTTCAATTCTGACACTAAAATTTTATCTACTTTACCTACTAAACCTAAATCATTTTGATGAGAATCTATATATTTAGAAGCCTTAATTATTTTAGGTTTGATATGATTGAAACTAATTGAATCCCCTCCTGATTTTTTTATTAAATTAACTATCTCATGATTAATCTTCGTTCCAAGAATTTTTTTAACTACTGACATAGTTACTTTGTCAGTAACCCTATGGCCTGATATAAAATTAGAACTTATCCCTGACTTTTTTAACTCCTTAGCTATTTGTGGCCCTCCACCATGAACTATGACTGGCTTCATTCCGACAAGGCTCATTAAAGCCACATCTCTTGTAAAGCTATTTTTTAAGTTTTGATCTGACATAGCAGCACCGCCATATTTAATAACTATGATTTTACACTTAAATTTTTGAATGTAGGGCAGACCTTCGCTCAGTACAGCTGAGATATTTCTTGCTTGTTTTACAGATATACTCATTCTTAGAAATTGGCTAAAGAAGGATCAATCTTATAAAGAGTTTCCTGAAATCTTTCCTTAATAATTTCAAGTTCTTTTGTAGAATCTGCTTCAAATCTAAGAACCAAGACAGGAGAAGTATTCGATGCTCTCAATAAACCCCAGCCATTTGTAAACTCTACTCTTATTCCATCTATATCAATTATTTGGCCATCTTTAAAATTACTTAATTTTTTAAACTCCTCAATAATATAAAATTTATCCTCATCAGTTGTATTTACATTTATTTCGGGAGTAGAAACTAGTTTAGGCAATGTATTAAAAACATCCTCATTTTCATAATGAGAAAGGATTTCTAACATTCTCGCTCCAGCATAGATACCATCATCAAATCCTGGCCATCTATCATTGAAGAATATATGGCCGCTCATCTCACCTCCTAATATAGCGCCATTTTCTCTGATCATACTTTTTATGAAAGTATGTCCTGTTTTGCTCATCAAAGGAGTACCTTTAAACTTTAAAATTGATTCCTCTAAAAGTTTAGAACATTTAACATCAAATACAATTTTAGAATTAGGATTTTTCTTAAGGATATGTTCACTAAATAGAATCATTTGCATATCAGGAAAAATAATTTCGCCTTTAGAAGAAATTATTCCTAGTCTATCTGCATCTCCATCAAATGCTAATCCTATCTCAGAATTATTTTCTGCTACAGATTTAATTAAATCTTCCACATTCTCTGGTCTTGATGGATCTGGGTGATGATTCGGAAATGTTCCGTCTAGATTGCAAAAGAGTCCTTTTACTTTGCATCCTAAACCCATATAAACTTTCTCGGCAACTACGCATGCTGCACCATTCCCACAATCAATAGAAATATTAAGAGGTCGTTTTAGTTTTATATTGCTTATTACTTCATTGATATACCTGTCTACAATGTCTATTGAATTAATTTGACCTTTACCAGAAAAGAATTTCTTATCTTTTATACTTTTTTTAATTGATTGTATTTCTTCACTTGAAGTTGAATTATTTTCAAAAATAATCTTGAAACCATTGTAATTTGCAGGGTTATGACTGCCAGTAATGACTGTTCCATTAGAACTATTTAAGTTGAATGTAGAGTAATAAAAAACTGGACTAGGCACTATTCCAATGTCAATGACATTACATCCTGTGGACAAAACACCTTCAGATAACCAATCAAAAAGCTGAGGACTCGAAATTCTGCCATCTCTTCCTATAATGAAATTATCTTGATTTCTTTTGATAGACTCTGTACCTAAAGCCTGACCTAAATTAACAACAACTTCTTGGGTTAAATCCTTATGGGCTACCCCTCTAATGTCATTTGCCCTAAATATATTCTCATTTAGCTTCATGGAAGCAAGATTATATATTTGATAACAGCTTTTTAGTCTATATAAATCAAAATATATAGATAAAATAGCAATTATTGACAAGGAAAGTATTGTGGATTTATCAGAAATTGAAGGTTTTATTTGGTTTGATGGAGAAATTATTGATTGGCAAGATGCTAAAGTTCATCTTTTAACTCATACCCTCCATTACGGACTTGGTGTATTTGAAGGAGTGAGAGCTTATAACACTCCAAAAGGGCCTTGTATTTTTCGACTAAATGATCACACGGAAAGGCTTTTTAAATCGGCTGAGGTTGTAAATATGAAAATACCTTTTTCGCATATTGAGTTAAATGATGCACATAAACAGGTCATAAGACTAAATAAACTAAAAGAAGCATATATCCGTCCCATGTGTTTTTATGGGTCAGAGGGCATGGGTCTTAGAGCAGATAATTTAGAAGTTCATTGCATGGTGGCGGCATGGGAATGGCCCTCTTATATGGAACCTGAGGCTAGAGAAAATGGAATTAAAGTGAAATTATCTTCTTATAGAAGACAAGTTGGGAATCCCGTTTCTTCTGCGAAGGTTAATGGAAATTATGTACATTCAATTGTTGCTCTAAGTGAAGCATTAAACGAAGGCTTTGACGAAGCGTTAATGTTGGATGCTGAAAGTAATGTCGCTGAAGGTAGTGGGGAAAATATTTTTATTGTTAAAGAAAATGTTTTAATTACACCAGATCTAGATGCGTCTCTCGATGGCATTACTCGAAGGACTATATTAGAACTAGCAAGAGAGCTGAACATTGACTTTAAAATTAAAAAATTAAAAGTTGAGGATGTATTTTCAGCAGATGAAGCCTTTTTCACTGGAACTGCAGCTGAAGTAGTACCTATTAAATCTTTAGATAATCAACAAATAGGTGAAGGAAGTAGAGGTCCCGTAACTAAAAAATTACAAAGTGCTTACTTTGATCAAGTTAGGGGTGCCAGAAACACAAATCATGATTGGCATACTTTAGTTGATTAGCTTTCGTCTATGAAGTTTTTAATAGTTGGACCATCTTGGGTAGGTGATGCAGTTATGTCCCAGACATTACTTAAATTACTAAAAAAGAATGAAAAACTATGTTTTATAGATGTTTTAGTCCCTTCCTGGGCCTTACCCGTTTTTAAAAGAATGAAAGAGGTAGATAGGGTGATTGAAATGCCTTTTACCCATGGAGATATTAAGATAAAAGAAAGAAAAAAATTTGCAGACCAAATCAAGAGGAATAATTATGATCAAGCAATAATTCTTCCCAATTCTTTTAAATCATCTTTAGTGCCTTATTTCGCAGGCATACCTTTAAGAACAGGCTGGAGAGGGGAGATGAGATACTTTTTACTCAATGATGTTAGAAAGTTAGACAAGAAAATATACCCTAGGATGGTAGATCAGTTTTGTGCATTAGGTATCAAAGAGGACCAAAAATTGCCCCAAATTGAAAATCCAAATCTAGAGATTAATATTAAAAGCGTTTCAAATCTATTAACTACATTTGGTATAAAAACGAACAACAAAATATTAACACTTTGTCCTGGTGCAGAATTTGGACCTGCAAAAAGATGGCCAAGTATTTTTTATTCTATAGTTGCTCAGCAGTACTTAGATAAAGACTGGACAGTTTTATGTCTTGGTTCAAAAAAAGATTCTAAAATTTCGCAGGAAATAAAACAAAATTTAAATGGCAATATACAAAATTTTATAGATACTTCAGGCAAAACAGCCTTGGAAGACAGCATAGATCTACTTTCTGTTTCTTCTCTTGTTTTAACAAATGACTCTGGTTTAATGCACATAGCATCTGCCGTAAGAGTTCCTTTACTGGCTCTTTTCGGACCAACATCTCCTGAATTTACTCCCCCATTAGGAGATAGGGCATTTATCTTAAGAAAAATGGAAGGATACTTAACAGAAAGAACAGGGGATCAACCAGATGGTTATCATTCAAGTTTGATGGCAATTAAACCGCAAGAAGTGATTCAAGAGCTAGAGTCTATAGAAAAACAATTTAAACTTTCCTAAAAGAAAATTCATATGTTCTTTGGCTTATATGAAACAAATCAAAACCTAATTTCTTTAGCTTATCAATTGCACGAATAGTGTCTACCAAGCTAATACCTTCATACATATGATGAAATTCAACCAAAATCTGATTTATTTCTACTCCTTGATTTTCTAAGGTATCAATAACATCGTACTCAGCTCCTTCTATATCCATCTTGAGCAAGTCTATAGTTTTATGACCAAGTTCTTGAGTTATGGATTTTAGAGTTTTAACTGGTGCTTTTATTGTTTCTACATCTTTATTGTTATATCTGTCTATAGGAGAAAAATGGGTAGAGCTTTCTCTCGAAGGTGGGAAAAATTCCATCTCGCCATTAATTGAACCTAGACCAAAAGATAGAAACTTAAAATTATTAGGTAATTTTTGGTTATTTACCCACTCAATAGACCTAGGAGTAGGATCAAAAGCATATATTTCAAGGTTTATTTCTTTTATCAACTCCAAGTCAAAATCTATGTTTGAACCAACTCCTACAGAGTAAACAATACTCTTAGAATTTAAATTTGAATAATCAACAACCCAACCGTGAGCTCCGCCATAAAGCTTAGTGGTTGCTATTTCTCTTGGAATAACCCCAAGTTTTGTTAATTTTTTTCTTCTTAAACTTTGTTTTAATTTTGTAAATATTGACATAAAAATAGTTTAACCGAATTTTTCAAGTTATTAATAGGCCTATCCAAGTTAAAATATAAGAAAAATGTTTAATAGATTTACAGTTTTAGATGAAGAAATAGAGAATTTTTTTTCTTTCTCTGAAGATCCACTAAAAAAAATTCAAGAATTGGATGGAGATATTTATCGTAAAACAGCAAACAGGGTAACTAAGAAGTTTGAATTGAATAAAAGAACCTTTTTTTTGAAATATCACGGCCCAATTGGGTATATAGAAGTTTTTAAAAATATCTTAAAATTTCAATTTCCTACTGTATCTGCAAAAAAGGAATGGAGTGCCTTAAAAAGTTTAGAAAGAATAGGGGTTAGCTCACCCTCCCCCTTAGCTATTTGGTCAAAAGGCATTAATCCTGCCAACTCTCATTCTTTTATTATTACTGAGTCTTTAGAACCTAATATTTCTATAGAAGAGGCCTTTAATGCAAAAGGATTAAAAAAAATATCCGCATCTGAAAAAATTAAATTAATTAAAAAAATTGCAAATATATGTAGAACCCTTCATTCCAACGGCTTGAATCATAGAGACTTGTATTTATGTCATTTTTTAATTGATAAGAATTTTGACTTAGATAAACCTATCTACCTTATTGATCTTCATAGAGCACAGAAAAGATATACAGTTCCAAGTAGATGGCTTGTTAAAGATATAGGTGCTCTTTTTCACTCTGTTATCCAATTTGGAATGACAGAAAGAGATTGTTATAGATTTCTTATGGTTTATTTTGGTTGCTCTTTAAGAGATCTTTTCCTCAATCACGGTGAATTTATTAAAAAAGTAAGAAAAAGGGCATTCTCAATGTACATGAAACCACTTTTGAGTGAAATAGATATTTCCTCTAAGAAGCCTTTACCAGAAACATCTTTATACAAAAAGTCAGCAACAAAAGATTATAGATGGATAGGGCTAAAAGATAAGGTCTCTCGAAGCATCTTAGAGCTTATACAGAATGAAGATGAATTAATTTCAAGAGGGGAAGTAATAAAAAATGAAAAGGGTCACCTAGTAGTAAAAATAAATATTACAGGTAAAGAATTATTCGTAAAAAAATACAGAATTAAAAATCTCTTCCATCGTTTCAGGAGATTCTTTAAAAAAACTCGTGCCAGAAATTCATGGGAGGCCTCCCATTGGTTTAATGTGGCTGGAATTAAAACGATGAAACCGATTTTAATTTATGAAAAGTTAGATTTAATAGGGCCAGTAGATTCAATATTAGTATCTGAGGAAATTAATGGTATACGTTTAGATAAGAAGTTAGAGAAAAATCATGACACATACAAAATCGCTTCTACAATTAGTAATTTTTTTAAAAGATTGCTATGGATAAGTTTTAACCATGGAGATGCCAAATCTTCTAATTTTTTCGTAAATGAAAATAAATTAGTAGTTTTTGATTTAGATAGTTCTAAAAGATTTTTTTTGGCCTCTTCTTTAAAAAGAAAAATTAAAAGGGATAAAAGACGAATAAATAGAAGTCTAAAAGGTTCGGTTAATCTAGCTTCTGCTCTCAATTTAAGGATAAAAGATAAGTAAAAGTGAAAATAGGAATTCTTAGCTATAGAAGTAATCCATTTTCTGGGGGACAGGGGATATATGTAAAGCATTTAAGTAAAGCTTTACAAATTTTAGGGCATGAAGTCACAGTCTTATCTGGTCCACCTTATCCTCAGTTAGATCCTTCAGTTAGATTAAAAAAGATACCTAGTTTGGGTCTGTTTGAAGTTGAAGACAGGCTTAAAAAGTTCGATTTAAAATTTTTATTATCACCCCTAGATTTGTATGAATGGTTTTCAGTTATTACGGGAGGTTTTCCAGAACCATATACTTTTGGAAAACGAGTTTTAAATCATATAAAAAAGAATAAGCCTGACTTTGATATTTTTCTAGATAACCAATCTTTATGTCATTCTTTACCCAGAATTCAGGAACTATATCCGCTTGCCGTAACAATTCATCATCCTATTACTAAAGACCACAAGCTTGAAATGGAAAGCGCCTCTAATTGGAAAGAAAGACTGTCCTCTAAGAGATGGCATAGTTTTCTTCCTATGCAAAAAAGTGTTGCTCGTAAACTTAACAATATAATTTGCGTGAGTGGACCTTCAAAGGTGGATGTTGTTCAAGAGTTCAATGTTGACCCTAAAAAAGTAGAAGTTATTCTTAATGGGATAGATATAGAAACATTTAAGCCACATGCAGAAGCAAACATTATCAAAAATAAGATTGTCACTACTGCGAGTGCCGATATTCCTCTAAAGGGTCTTAGATTATTAATTTGTGCTTTACCAAAGGTAATTAAAGAATTTCCTCAGACTACATTAGAAGTAATAGGCCGTTCGCCTAAAGAAAGTAAGATAAGGAAACTAATAACAGAGTTAGGGCTCAACGAGAGAATCATATTTCGATCGGAATTGTCTGAAAAAGAGATAGTTGAAATTTACAGTACTTCCGAGATAGCTGTTATACCTTCTCTCTACGAAGGTTTTGGTTTTGGAGCAGGAGAAGCAATGGCATGTGGAGTGCCCTTAATTAGTACTGACTCAGGAGGCTTGAAAGATGTGATTGGCGATAGTGCTGTTAAAATCAAATCTGGATCAGTAGAAGAAATCGAAAATGAAATTATTTCTTTATTTAACGATCAAGTAAAAAGAGAGGAGCTTTCTTTAAAGGGAAGGCAAAGGATGGAAGATTTATTCGACTGGAAAATATCAGCCTCTAACTATGTTAAAGTTTTTGAAGACATAATAAAAATACATAAAAGTGCAAACAATTAAGTTTGATAAATTAGATCTCAATGAAGATGATTTTCTTCTAGATATGGGTTGTGGAGAGGGCCGTCATACCATTGGAGCCTATATTCATAAGCCTATTAACTCTTTTGGATTTGATTTATCTTATAAAGATCTTCAGGTTGCAAAAGGACGTTTAAATGATTTTGATATCTCAAATAAAAAGGAAATTTGTCGGTTTGGTGTTGGGGATATAAATAATTTACCCTTTAAAGATGAATCATATGACTCGGTTATATGTAGTGAAGTCTTGGAGCACGTTGATTCCCCTGAAGATTCATTAAAGGAACTCATCAGAGTACTAAAACCCGGAGGAGTTTTAGCTTTGAGCGTTCCAAGATTCTTACCTGAATTAATTTGCTGGGGATTAAGTAAAGAATATCAAGAAATGCCAGGTGGGCATGTGAGGATATTTAGACATAATCAATTAAGGAAATTGGCTATCGATGAAGGATTAAGATACCTTTCATTTCATTGGGCGCATGCTCTCCATTCTCCCTATTGGTGGCTACAATGTCTTTTCTGGAAGACTAAAGAAAAATCTTTTTTAGTGAAGAAATACCATCAATTTTTAGTCTGGGATTTAATGAAGAAACCATTTTTAACAAGGATTTTGGAATTTATTCTTCAGCC
>MDTA01099953.1_pt1 | contig 12628 bp, 11 predicted proteins | sample 811151 | NCBI WGS metagenome assembly MDTA01 (sample SAMN05326648, study PRJNA326480) | marine metagenome | isolation source: seawater | place: Indian Ocean: South | collected 2010
AAACTTAAATGATAAGTTGTTGTCAATTTTTGGGATTGGTCCCTGGTCTGTAAACATGTTTGAAATTTTTTGTTTGGGAATGTCTAATGTATTTTCATCGAAAGATGCAGGACTTAGATTAGCAATGAATAATACTTTTATGGTAAAACCTCAAAGTGATTGGAAAAAATATGATGAATATGCAGAGAAGTGGACACCTTATAAAACAATAGCTTCTCTACATCTTTGGAAAACGGTCGATTAGAATCTATATTCGAAATAAAATTTTAAAAATATTTTTTATGATTATATAAAAATATGATTTTGGAAATTCATATTTTAAAAATTTAAAAGATATTATTGATACCAAACTTTGAAGTATAAATCCTTTCTTATTTTTGCTTACCGCTATGTGGTATTTTTCATCAAATAAAGTTCGGTATACATCTAGATAGTACCTTGAGTAATATAAATTAAATCCATTTATATCCCACGGCTTTATTTTCCCACTGTAATGTAGAAAAACAATAGAATTTGATAGTTTATCAATATAGTCTTTATCATCAAAATTTTTTATAATATTGTAATTTAAAGAACTTTCAATTTTTTCATACTTTCCATCAAAATAAAGATTTAGTACATCCTGATCCCAGAAAATTATTTTTTCATAATGTGTATCCATCAAATTAATCAATTTTGACTTGATGTAATTCCACTTTTTATAATTTATAAACATTACTCCAGCATTAAAGTAACTATTTCCGTTTAAACCTAAACGTCGAAAAAGGTTTTCAGAATTTTCACTATTTCCAGCTTCCTTTGCAGCAATTATATAGTTTGATTTAGTTAAATCGTTCATTGCTGAAGTGATAGCATCTTTTGGATTATTGAGACAAACAACATCTGGATCTATGTAAATTAAAGTTTCAATATTTTGAGGAATATAATCTTCAATAAACATTCTAAAATATGTAGCTACTGATATGTGGTTACCCTCCAAATTCGGAAATTGCAAGTTTGGATTTTTGAATTTATAAAGATTAAAAAATTTAACATTTTTTTCTTCATTAATTTTATTTTTATATAACAAAAACGAATTTGGTTCATTGTGTATTATATGTAAACTTACTTCTGCATCCAGTTTTTTTAAAATTGACATAATCGAGATGTAGGCTTGTTTGTTATAGTTTTTATCGAAACAATATAAAAGATTTATGTTCATTTTCTACTTTATGCTAACAATGGCATAAATTAAAAAAGAAAAAAGATTTATTATCTAACATCTTTATAATATTCATTGTGAAAGTTGCTATTGGATCCAAAATAGTAGAAGGTCCGTGGGGTGGCGGTAACTTATTCTTGATAAATTTAAAAAATTACTTATTAAAAAACAAAGTAGAGGTAGTTTTTGATCTTAAAGATGATGATATAGATGTAATTTTATACACAGATCCAAGATATTCCATTGGATCAACATCAACAATTACAAAGAATCAAATCAACAAATATATACGTAATAAAACTAAAACAGTTGTAGTTCAAAGAATTAATGAATGTGATGAAAGAAAAAACACTAAAGGAGTTAACAAAAAATATATCAAGGCTTCATTAATTGCAGATCATATAGTTTTTGTTAGTACCTGGCTAAAGAATTTATATGTTTCTCAAGGAATTGATAAACATAAAACTAGTGTAATTTTATCTGGTTCAAATAGTGATTACTTCAATACATTGGATAAAGAATATTGGGATAAATCAAAAAAAATAAAACTAATAACCCATCATTGGAGCAGTAATTGGATGAAAGGTTTTAAAATTTATAAAAAAATCGATGACTATTTAAGAGACACTGATTTATGTGAGAAATTAGAATTTACATATTTAGGAAACTATCCTAAAAATTTAGAATTTAATAAAACTATTACATTACCACCAGTTGATGAAATCCAAACTGCCAAGATCTTAAAAAATCATCATTTATATATTACTGCTTCCATAAATGAGCCGTCCGGCAATCATCATATTGAAGCTGCTCAATGTGGATTACCTATTTTATTTCTTAATAGTGGAGGTGTGACTGAATATTGTGAGGGATATGGAGTTAGCTTTTCGGAAAATAATTTGGAAGAGAAATTAAATGAAATCATGAATTCATATGATTTTTATGTTGATAGTTTAAGGTCTTATCCTCATTCCTCAGATAAAATGTGTTCAGAGTATCTTGAGCTTTTTTATAAATTAATTGATATAAAAAAGAATGACGGAGTACTGTCATAAAATGTTTTCTTACTATGTAATCCATAATTTAGAAAAAAAACGATATAACAACATCGTTAAACTTTTGGATGAAAGTGGTGTAAATATAGAGGATGTGAATTTTATTAATCATCCAAATAAAGACGAGTTAACTTATGAAATAAAAGAAAAGGCTGTACAGAAAAATGCAAATATTAGAGATGGGTGGATAAGTTGTAGTTACAAACATTACCTAGCATTACAAAAAATTGTTGAGCAAGATAAAGAATTTGGAGTCATTATGGAAGATAATATAGGTGGCTTTTATGAGAATATACCGAATAGATTAGAAAAATACTTAAACACAATGGATTATGATTGGGATGTTATATTTGATTCAGTCTGGGGCGATTATAAACAAATGAATGAAGAAGAAATTTCCCAAAATAAGCTTACATATAGAAAAAGTAATGAAATTACAAAAAATAAAGATGGAAAAATAATTTCACATGGATCAACAAGGGCTGCTCAATTTTATTTAATTAACAAAAAAGCAGCAAAAAAACTTTATGATAATTTTTTACCTTTTAATCATTCAGCAGACATGTGGATGAATGAAGTAATTAGAAAGACCAATTTAAAAGTTTATTGGTCAGAACCCTCCCTTGTTACTTCAAAATTTAATAAAAAAACATCCACTAAACTTAGTTTTTTTCAATCAATCTATGCTGTAAAGTCTAAAAAAATAAATAAACAATTAGGAATTTAAATTTTTTAAATTATTCTTTGAATACCTCTAGGTTATTAACTAATTTCCCCAAAAATAAATATTGTTTTTATACTTACTTGAGTGAATAAATATAAGAAAGTTATAAAAGATGTTTTCTATCTTTCAAAGGTAACAAAAACCGAAAAAAAGAAAATTTTAATATTAACATCTGTAATACTTTCGCAATTAACAGCTTTAAGTGATATTTTATTAATCGCAACTTTTTCAGCACTTATTGTAAATCAGTTTACAACTATTGAAATTGTAAATAATTTTCTTTACTTTGTATTAGATTACAAATTTGTAATTCTTTTCATTATTATTTCAAAGTATTCATTTCAATACTTTCAAAATATGATTTTGAAAAAAATTGAGTTAGATGTTAATAAAAATTTAAAACTGTATTTTTTAAATGAAATATTTGATAAAAGGAATTATTCAGTTGCAGACTCATTTTTTTACATTAACACTTTAACTACGCATATTTCGTTCTTTTATTCAAGCTTTGCAAATTTCCTAAACAGCCTGTTTCAAATAGTTGCCTTTTCAACCTATTTAATTATCTCTGATACTAGAAGTGTTCTTACATTCGGAGTAGGTATAGTAATACTGTTTTTACCTATAAAAAAAATTCTCTCAAAAGCAAGAATATATATGCATGAGTCTTATGAAAAAGGACAAGAGTCTAGCCAAGAATTACAAAGAGTTGTAGACAACTTATTTTTAATCAAAATTTTAAAAAAAGAAAATTATGAAACAGAAAAATTTAAAAATACACTTAACAGCTTTAATGAAAATTTAATCAACAATCATAAATATGGAATTTTTAACTCTTCCTTGCCTGGTTTTTTTACTTTAGTAGTTTTATCAGTAGTATTAGTTTTTACTAAGTTTGGAAATTTTATAACTCTCGATTTTGTAGGGGTGACTCTAAGATTATTCCAATCACTCTCTCTTCTTGCAACTTCATTAAATCAGATAATAAATTCACATGTACATATTGAAAAGTTTTATGAGGTTGAAGAGAATAAAATAATACAAAAAAAATACAACTTTTCTGTAGTTAATTCAGAATTTATATCTTTTGAAAATGTAGCTTTCAAGTATTTCAATAGCGATGAATATATATTTGAAAATCTTAATTTTAAAATATTTAAAGACTCTCACATAACACTAACAGGACCTAACGGATCAGGAAAAAGCACAATCTTGGGACTCTTGTCAGGTATTTTTTATCCAGAAAGTGGTAAAGTTTTAACATTCTCTGATAATTATAGTTACATAGGTGCTACTCCTTTAATTTTTACTTCTAGCCTTTATGAAAATGTAATGTACGGCAACAGCTCTAAAATATCAGATTTTCAAATTCTAGAAATGCTCAGAGTTCTCGACGTTTTCAAAGAGGATTCAAATTATGATTTAAATAAAGTTATTTCTAATAAATCTCTTTCATCTGGACAAATGCAAAAAATTGCTTTTGTAAGAGCCTTATTGAGTGAGGCAGAGATTCTTTTACTTGATGAAGCAACTGCAAATCTCGATGATTCCTCCAAGGAAACAATATTTGATATTTTAAAGAAAAAGAAAATCACAATCATTAACTCTACCCATGATCCCAATTCTTTTAAAAATGTTGATGAAAATATTAACATTAAATTAGTTGATGGAATAAGAAATCTAGATATTAAAAAACCATGACCAAGGTATTAGTAATCAATACAAAATATAAAAATTTCGGTGGTGAAGATGCAAATATACTTGAAGAGGTGGGTATTTTAAGTGAATACTTTGAAGTAAAATATTTAGAATTTACAAATTCTAGTAATCTTAAATTTTTTGATTATATTTCCTTCTTTACAAACAACAATCGAAATTCAAACAAAACTTTAAAAAAAGTTTTAGACGATTTTAGTCCAGACATTGCGTATATTCACAATACATGGTTCCGAGCTGGATTAGGAATATATAAAATCTTGAATGAAAAAAATATAAAAATTTTATTTAAATTGCATAATTTTAGATTAGATTGTACAAAATCGTATATTTCAAAAAACCACATTTCAAAAAAAAATTTTTGTTTAAAATGTGGTTATATTTCAAACAGCAGCTTCTCCTTTAATAAATATTTTAATGATTCTTACTTTAAGTCTTTAATTGCAATTAGATTTAGTAGAAAATTATTAAAAAGTATTAGTAAGTTTCCAATGACTATTCTTGCTTTAAATAATTTTCAAAAAGAATTTATAAAATCTTATAAAAAAGATAATCAAATAGAGATACTATCAAACCCAATAAGACATGTAAAAATTAATACAAATCAATACAATCCTTCGAGCAACTTTGTAGTTTATGCAGGCGCAATAACAAAAGAAAAAGGAGTAGATAAACTACTAGAAACATGGAGGGGTTTAAATATCAGCAACCTGACTCTTAAAATTATAGGCACTGGTTCAATGGAAGAAGAATTAAAAGAAAAATATAAAGAAAATAATGTAAAGTTTTTTGGATTTTTAGATAATAAAAAAACATTAGACCACATCAGAAAAGCTAGAGCTGTCGTAACTGCAACAAGAATGTTAGAAGGACAACCACGGCTGTTATGTGAAGCTACATCTTTTGGTGTACCGTCAATATATCCTTTTTTTGGTGGTATGAATGAATACTTTCCAGAAGACTATCAATTCTCGTTTAAACAGTATGATTATAAAGACTTGGGTAATAAACTTTTACTATTAGACAATGAACAAAAGCTAAGTGAACATAGTCATGAATTATTACACTTTTTTTCTAGTTTTTTATCTGAAGATATATATTTAAAAAAATTTAAAAGACTAGCCTTATTATGAAAATAATTTAATTGGTATCGAAATATTGATTTCTGTAGTTATGTCCACACACAACAATCAAGGAATTGTTCATCTTTCAATTGAAAGTATTTTAAGACAGTCTTATACAGATTTTGAATTTTTGATAATTGATGACTTCTCCTCCGATGCAACATTGCAGGTATTAAAGGAATATGAATTGAAAGATGAGAGAATAAAGGTATTTAGAAATAGCGAAAATATTGGATTAACGAAATCATTGAATAAGCTTATTAAAATCTCAAACAACAAATATATTGCAAGACAAGATTCTGATGATGTATCTCTTCCAAATAGATTTCAAACACAGATTGACTACATGAACCTTAAAAAAATATCTGTAAGCACCTCTTTAGTAAAGTTAAAAAATTCGCAACAAATAAGACCTAAATTGTCTCATCTTTTACCGCAGAAAAGTATTATAAAAATAAAAAATCCTTTTGTACACGGTACTCTGATTATAGAAAAATCGTTACTAGAAGAGGTAAATTTATACGATGAAAATTTTTATTTTTCTCAAGATTATAAGCTTTTTTACGATCTAATAAAAAAAGGGGTAAAAATAGGCGTAATTAAAAAACCACTATATATTTTAAATACAAAAGATAACATTTCATCAAAAAACAAAAAGCAACAAGCTTATTATGCTGAGTGTGTAAAAAAAGAAATTATTCCTGAAATTAACTATAAGTAAATCATGAAAATTTTTATACCTAAAGTAAATGAATCTTGGGTTGTAGATAGGTTTAGAAATGAATGGTATAGATACAATCGAAATATAACTACAAAACGCATTAATAATTCATCTCACTTATGGGTAATAGCACCATGGCTATGGAAAAAACTGCCAATCAAACATCTCGTTGAAAAAAAAGTAATATGTACGATCCATCATATTGACTATGAAAAATTTGATAAAAAACAAGAGGAAGATTTTTATCAACTTGAACAATATGTAGATAAGTTTCATGCTATTTCAGAAAAAACACATGAGCAGTTAAGCAGGTTGACTAATAAAAATATTTTTACAATTCCATTCTGGGTTAACCAAAATATTTGGTTTTATAAAAACCAAAAATATGAATTAAGAAAAAAATACGGTTTTTCAGAAAGCGACTACTTGATAGGAAGTTTTCAAAGAGATACTGAAGGGAATGATTTGAAATCCCCCAAACTTATTAAAGGACCAGATATATTTTTAGACATAGTTAAAAAAATAAATCTTAATGAAGAAAATCTCAAAATTATATTAACTGGAAAAAGAAGACAGTATTTAATTGAAAATTTTAATAAATTTGGAATCAAATATAAATATTACGAAATGGTAAATTTTGAAACTATTAATAATCTTTATAATATACTTGATTTATATCTAGTAACCTCAAGGGTTGAAGGAGGTCCACAAGCGATAATTGAATGTGGTTTAACAAAGACCCCTATTCTTTCTACTGATGTTGGAATTGCACAAAATATTTTGGATCCGAAATCAATATTTAATGAAAATAATTTTTTCGAAGCAAGAACGAATGTAGATTACGCTTATAACAAAAGTAAAGAGATGTCCATACCTCTTGGTATGAGAGAATTTATCAGTATGTTTAAAAATTTATAATGCAAGAAAAATTAAATTCAAATCATTTTTTATATCGTGTATTTTTTTTGTTTTTAGTTTTAGTATGTTTACTTTCTAGGACTGCTACTGGAATATACCTTTTTAATTTTAGACTAGGAGAATATGCTGTTGCTATTGCTGTACTATTTTCAATTTTAAGCATTTTCATTAAACAGAGTGCATTTAGTGAAAAAAAACCTTTTTTTAGTTTTAAAAGTTTTATGATTCTACTTTATTTAAGTTTCTTAATTTCACTTTTAATAAATTTGGATAGTGATTTATCTACATATATTTTTCGCTCAAGTTCTTATTTGTGGTTTATAGTTTTCTTTTTGGTTGGACTAGTCAGTTATGATTATGGTTTTCCTCTTTCAAAATTTTATAAATTTTGCAGTGTTCTTTTAATATTTCTTTATTTTTATTTAACTTTAGAGTTATTTAAAACAGATCAAGTATCCAATTTCTTTTTACAATACTCTGATAAATTTGAACTACATAAAGGGTCTGATCTTGGAATAATTTATATTTTGACAATGTATATGAATAACAAATTATTTAGTTATAGATTTAAATTTGAGTATTTTATTTATAGCAGCGCTCTTTTACTCCCTCTATTTTTATTCGTAAGTAGAGCAGCATTTATTTCAACATTTGCTTTTTTTCTATATGAACTTTATTTATATGTTAAAGTGAACGAAAATAAATATTCAAAAATTTTTATTCAGCTAATTTTATTTACAATCATATTTTTTACATCTGTCAACTTTGTACAAAATAAAGAGATCATTTCAGATACTCCCTACTATGAAAATTTAATTGACTTAACTCGAGAAAGAAACACAATTCAATATGATAGTGAAACTGGCAATAATCTTTTTTGGGTTTCAAATGGAAGACTATATTCTGCAGATGGAAATTTAAATTGGCGATTTCAAATTTGGCAAGACGTTATATATGATTTAGATGAAAGTAACTCTTTACTTTTCGGATATGGTTACGATGATATAATTCCTGCCATGAATTTTGAATTCAGAATGGGTACAGATGGGCTGAACGAACAAGTACATAATTTTCTAATTAATATTTTGTCTAGAGGAGGATTATTTCAACTGATTATATACCTTTGTTTTATGCAGGCTATTTTATATTTTTATTACTCAAAATATAAAAAATTAGATATTCTATTATATTTTCTTCCTATTTGTTTTATATCATTTTTTGATAGCTCTATGGAAAATGCTCATTTTCCAATATTATTTTATTTTTTCTTAGGAATTATTTATAGAAACTCTTTTTCTGAAAATTAAATCATTATCAAGATTAATTAAAATATAAATTAAACAAAAATAAAATAATGCCGATGGAAAATAATTTATAGAGTCACTTTTAATTAAATTAATAAAGATATATAGCAAAATTAAATAACCTTCTAATTTAATACTTTTTCTTTTATTCCAAATTCTTATTAATAAGTAGATTATTAAACAAAGCAATCCTAGTACTCCAAAAAAAACTAAAAATGATAGGATTGATGAATGAGGCAATATAAATGCATCTTTATATCTATAAGAATTTAATATCTCAATTTCTCCATAGAGTTTACCAAAATTAAATGGACCGCTTCCAAACAATATTTCAAATGCATTAGGGTTGTACCTTGCAAAAAAAACTCCCCACAATTCTGATCTATTTAATATATAGCCAATAAAACTAAAAGCCCCAAATATATATTGAGATATATAGCTATCACTATAAATAGAATTTATATAATTTGCATAACTTGAGAACCCTTGTTCTAACGAATAAAAATTTGTTTGATTATAAATTGACTCACTATAGAAACCATAATTGTACTGTAGGTTTGCAGCATTATATATATAAAAAATAAAAGAAATAAATAAAACTATGCTTGATAAAATTAAAATCTTTCTATTTTGAAATTTTTTTACGAATAGAATAATAAAAAAAATAACTAACAACACCATTACTGTTCTATTGTTTGAAAAGTAGATACCGAAAATAGGTAAAATGGTTAAAATTACATTTGAAATCTTAAGTTTTTTACTAGTTAATAATTTAAAAATTAAAAGAAGTAATATAATCCCATAAAACTCACCAACAGCTTCCGCACTTGGATAGAAACCTCTCCAAGCAATTTTTTCACTTATTTCATTGTAGGAAAATGGATTTTGCTCACTTACTCCATATTTTTGTTGGCCGAATATATAAAAATTCATTAATTTGAAAATGGGGTTATTTGCACCAATAAAACCTAAGCTTAAAAGAGCAGTAACTGTATAAGTAGCATTAATGATAAACATATCCGTATTAAAAAATCTTTTTGAATAATTCAAAAGGTAAACACATCCATTAACTAAAAATAACGTTAAAAGAGACCATGCAAAAACAGTCTCAGGTCTGTAAATACTGCTAGTAAACCCTCTTAATTTGTCCGGGCTAAGAAAAAAAACACCAAACGAAAAGTATGAATTAATAGTCCAAAAGAATGTAAAAATGATAAATAACTTATTGAATTTTTGTAAAACCTTATCAAACAATAATGAATAAATACCAAAAAACACTAAAACTAGTTCTAAATAATGAAAATTAAGACCATTAAATGTGCCAATAAATAAAATTGAAAATGGTAAAAAGTTAATTAGATTTTCTCTTCGGTTCAAAATTATAGAGCTACTAAAGTCAATAACTACAAAGATTGAACAAAAAATATAAAAATATGTTGTGAATTTTTCAAAATCCATCAAATAATACGAATCTCTATAAAACCTACTTTCAGAAAATATTAAGAAGGTAAAAAAAGAAGATGTTAAGAAAGAGATTAAAAAATTTTTTAATTTTGAAATCTTATAAATTTTTTTGTCCTTTGGAACTAAAGATAAAAGAAATATCCACAGTAGCCCTTGAGAAACTAAGCTAATTAAGTTATTTGTGCCGACTGCAATGTAAAAATTGTATCCTACTTGTGTAATTCCAGAAATTTTCCCAAAACAATTTATTGAAGAGTAGTCGTAGGAATTGATTATATAATGATCTTGATACATCACATTTGGATTTTTAAGAATAAACTCAAATAATGAAATTTTGCAAGGGTTTACTTCATAAAAGCCTAAGTCAGACGTAATTTTCTCAGGAGTAATGTCATCAGTGTAGTCAGCAAAAATCCAAGGAATGATCAGCAAAAAGAATAAAACTAGTAAATTGATAGCTTTTTTATTTTTAAGCATTTTAAAAATCTCTAGTAATTCTTTTATAAATATACTTAAAAATTATTGCAACGAAAAGCACTATCGTTGTCGTCTGAATTAGTTCAGCTTCTAAAATAATTGTTGAGTTTTGGTCCCATCCACCCACAACATAATGTTCACACTCTACAAATGAATTAACATACACAGTATTTTCGTCTTTATCAAAAAGTTGCACAGTATTGTATTCAGGATCATTCTCAAAAACAAAATTTGCGTCACTTAGGATCTCTAATTTTTCAAAATTTTCTGGATAATCTCCGCAAATAATTTTTACAGTTTTGTTTTCCATAATTTTATAGTAATTCAATTTTAGAATAGAAGATTCCTTTAAATTACATAGACTTATTCAAAAGAGCGTTGTAATCTTTAAACTCACTTTCTACAGCTTGATACAACGCATTATTTTTTTGAACAGATTCAAAACCTTTTTTTGCAATTTCATCTAAGTCATATATTCCATCAAGTATTGAGATTAACAAATTCTTTAAATCATTATTTTTTTTATTAAATATAAACCCAGAAATATTGTGTTCTACTAATTCACTATGGTTCGGAATATTACTTAAAACTACTACACAACCAAATGATAGTGCCTCCAAAATAGTTTTTGGATTCCCTTCATAACTTGATGTTGACACATAGTATTTGTATTTTTTGTACAGCTCTTCTAATTTATCGTGATTTAAATTACCCAAAAAATTTACCTTTACATTCATAGTTTTTGCGTATTTTTTAAGTGTGTCCACTTCAGAACCTTCACCAACTATGTCTAATTGAATATTATTTAATCCAGCAACTTCGCGTATGAGATGTATGAAGTCTTTTTGCTTTTCTATTCTTCCAACAGACAATATTCTTCTGGAATATCTATTACTCAGGGAATCATATTTACTATTAAGGATCCAATTTCTTCTAAGAACAACTTTTTTATTTCTAAATAAATTTAAATCTGATTTACTTGAAACTGTATATAGGTCTGAAAACATGAGTGACAATTTGGTTAAAAATTTATACATAGTTTTTTTAAAAAGACTTTTCTTTTCTTGTTTAGCAAATTCATACATGTCGTAACCAGTCCTTATGTAAAGAGGTTTTCTTAAAATTATTTTTAAAATAATTGAAAACCATGCTCCCATTAGTTGATTTTGCTTTATTATGTCAACACTTCCTAAATATTTTTTAAGTTTAATTGGAAGAATAAAGCTTTTTAAAATTCGAAGTACTTTATTATTAGGAATCACTTCATTTTTGTAAATAGGAAATACTTCTATTCCAAACTCGGATAATTTATTAAAATTTTCATTGTTGGTCCAAGTAAGGATTGTAAATTCTATATTAAATTTTGAATTCAACATTTTATATAGAGACAGCTCTCTATCTAGTGTTCCGGTTTGATTCCATGATTCCAATGTGTAATCAAATGTTTTTACTACTAATACTTTCACCTAACATATCATTGTATGTTTTAATTAAAATAATTATCCTTATTAATTTAAATTTAAAAGTATCCTTATAAAAGTATGAAAAAAGCACTAATTACTGGCATAACTGGCCAAGATGGATATTATCTTTCAAAATTTTTACTAGAAAATGGCTATCAAGTACACGGCACTATTAGAAGAGCTTCATTGATTAACACAAGTAGGATTGATAGCTTAATTTCAAAATATTCAAAAGATGATTTACTTAAACTACATTACTCTGACCTTTTAGATTCATCTTCTCTTTCCCTGCTAATTAATGAAATAGAACCTGACGAAGTATATAATCTCGCAGCTCAATCTCATGTTTCTGTTTCTTTTAAAAATCCAATTTATACATCTCAAGTCTCAACAATGGGTTCCTTATCAATATTGGAGGCAATTAAAGTTCATGATAAAAATATAAAATTTTATCATGCATC
>MDTA01004929.1_pt1 | contig 12626 bp, 14 predicted proteins | sample 811151 | NCBI WGS metagenome assembly MDTA01 (sample SAMN05326648, study PRJNA326480) | marine metagenome | isolation source: seawater | place: Indian Ocean: South | collected 2010
CTCTTCCGGAGTGTGCCCTTCGTGAAGGCTACGACCACCGCACCCACGAAGAAGAGAACAAAGGGAGGCACGCTACCGAGCATCGGTCACCTCCGACCTAGTTTCCCCCATTCCGGGGTGACTCATTCTATCATCAGACCCCTGACTGTGGGTCGATACATGCCCGGGGTCGCCAGATGGATCGTAAGCACCGCCGCCCTCATAATAATCTTCTGAGCGTATTAGGAGTCTTCGCATAGGGCGTGCGAGGAGCACCAAAAACCAAAACGAAATGAAGCCGTAGACGGGATACACAAAGAAGCCCATGCGCTCTTCCAGCGGATGCGGATGAAGATTCTCGGTCCCCATCAAAACAAACTCTGAGAGGAAGAGCGCAGCGCAGATAACGTAAAACAACATAAAAAGCCGTTTCACTTTTGCGGGTCTATCAGTCCATCCTACCGGACTCTTTACCTGATGATGCCCGTGTTCGCTCATCGAACACCTCCTGAGACAACCATCTGCATGAGTTCGTGGAACAGGTCCGGCCATACGAACAATCCGACAGTCGCCGTCGCCGTGATGCACATCGCTATCAGGGACGGAGTTGGCGCCTCATGGACCCCATCCTGCTGGTGAGCGTCTTTAGGTCGTTCGAAGAAAAAGGCTTTCACCGGAACTTCGAGCAGGTAATAAAGGCCAAGTAACGAGCTGAGCATCAAGACCGCGAGCAGCCCGAACTGGCTGGCCTCCAGCGTTCCCATACCCAAAAACCACTTCGACCATGCACCTCCAGCGGGTGGAAGTCCGATTATCGACAACGAACCGACAAAGAACGCGCCGAAGGTTATCGGCATCGTCCGTCCTAACCCGTGCATTCGACTGATCTTTTTTTCGTGCGCCGCAACCATGATCGCGCCTGCAGCAAAGAAGAGTGTGATCTTCCCAAAAGCATGCATGGCTATGTGCATCCCACCGCCGATGATTCCGAGCTCATTGGCAAGCATCGCACCAAGCACGATGTAGGACAGCTGGCTGATCGTTGAGTAAGCAAGCCTGGCCTTCAGATTGTCTTTTCTGAACGCGACCAGTGAACCAAGGATTATTGTCACTGCAGCAGCCCAAGCCAACCACGTTGTTGTAGTCAACGTCTGAAGTAAATCGACACCGAAGACGTAGACGGAAATCTTCAATACGGTGAACACACCCGCCTTAACGACTGCTACAGCATGTAACAACGCAGACACCGGGGTCGGTGCCACCATAGCTGCCGGAAGCCACCGATGGAATGGCATGAGCGCGGCCTTCCCTACGCCATAGACGTACAGGACCAAGATCGCGCTGAGAATGCCAGCGGAAGCGGTTCCCGCCAGAATTCCACCAGCTTGAAAATCAAGGGTCCCCGCTAGCACCCAAGTCCAGATGATCGCAACCAGCTGAAGGCCGACTGAAGTCGTTAGTAAAATTCCGAGGTAAATCCGGCCGGACTTCTTTGCCTCATCAGACTGATGGTGTGTAACCAGAGGTACGGTGCAGAACGTAAGAAATTCGTAGAACACGAAGAGCGTGAAGAGGTTCGCACTGAACGCCACACCCATTGCACCAGCAATTGCAATTGCGAAGAAAAAGAAGAAGCGAGTCTGATTCTCTTCGTGATGTCCTCGCATGTAGCCGATCGCATACAAAGACGTCACAGGCCAGAGAAAGCCCGCTACGAGTGCGAACACCATCCCAAGAGGCTCAACTTCAAATGAAAGCCAAACGTTCGGCACGACCTCAAGTATATCTAGGCCCGGGCTCTCACCTGCTCTGACCAGTCTAAGCAGGGCTAGTACATGCGCAAACGTTAAGGCTCCCGTGAGGAGCGTTGCCGCTTCCCGAGCATTCTCGTTCTTCCGCAGAAGCAAAACTAGGCCTGCTCCAATAACCGGAAGGAGAACGGTGAGCAGGACAATCATTCCCGGATCGCTCATCATTGCATCATCCCAAGAAGCGACTCGGCCGCCGACATTGCAACGTCCGAAGTCGTCCCGGCATCTATTCCAAACCAAAAGCTGGCCGCGACCAGAACCCACGTTGGGATCAGCAAGCCAAGAGGAGCCTCCTCTATCGGATCGTCATTGTCTCGACGTTTGAAATAGGCGACCTCAATGACCTTCCAGATGTACACTAGTGCCATTAGCGATCCTACCACAACGACCACTGCAGCCAACCAATTCCCCCCTTTAATCGCAGCTTGGAGCAAATACCACTTACTGACAAAACCCACGGTCAGAGGGACGCCGATCATACTCAGGCCACCACCGACAAAGGCCGCCATCGTCCACGGCATCGACTTACCCAAACCCTTCATGTCTTCGATCCTGACCGAACCGATCCGATACATGACGCAGCCCATCGCCATGAAAAGCGCGCCCTTCATAAGCGCGTGGTTGAAGAGATGAATGATTCCTGCGGCCACTCCGATCACGGACCCGAAGCTGATTCCTAGGATCATGTAACCGATCTGGGCCACCGACGAGAATGCCAACAATCTTTTGACGTTTGATTGGTATATAGCGACTGACGACATCGCGAGAATAGAGATCAGAGCCAGAGGCATCAGGATCGAATCTAGTCTCATCTGTTCAAACGAAAATTCGCCACCAAAGACAGAGAAGAAGAATCTCAAAAGTAAGTATACGCTCACCTTCGTCGACGTCGCCGCCATATACCCGGTCACGGCTGACGGGGCATAGGTGTACGCATTCGGCAACCACAAGTGTAGCGGGAACAGCGCCAGCTTGAGCGTGACCCCTACTGTGAGGAAAGTGAATGCCACTGCGATAGTCCGATCACCGTCACCTGATGCCCAGATGGCCGGTATGCGTTCCGCAAGGTCGGCCATCCCAAGCGTGCCAGTCATAACAAAAAGCAGGCCTATACCTATAACGATGAAGGTCGCCCCAACCGAGCCCATGATTAGGTACTGGAATGCCGAGGTCAGAGCCCGACGATCCTGGCCAAGCGCAATCATCGAGTAGGCTGATAGAGATGAAATCTCTAGAAAGACAAAGACGTTGAAGACGTCTCCCGTTATCGCGATCCCGAGAAGGCCACACACGTTTAGGAGGAATGCCGCATAAAACAGTGCGTGTCGATCTTCCTCGATCTCGGATGCCACGCTAGTACGAGCGTAAAGCACACCTATCGCTGCGATTGCGGAAACTATGAGTGTGACGAACGCTCCCAGCTGATCTATGCGGTATTCGATTCCAATCGGCGCAACCCAACCGCCAAGAGAATAAACAATCACACCCTCGGTCATCACCCTGCGAAGCAGCTGGACTGCGGCGCCGAACGCGAACCAGGCACCGGATGTAGCGATGACCCATGCAGGCCCTGATCGATTAATAAGCGCCGCAATCGGCGCGAGCATCATCGGAACAACGACCAGAAGCGCTGGAAGATTCTGGCTCACGCGGCGTTATCCTTTCTGGTGATCTCGTCTTCCTCAATCGTGCCATATGCTTCATTGATGCGCACGACCAGACTGAGACCTAGAGCCAGCGTCGCCACTCCCACAACGATGGCGGTCAGCATCAGCACATGAGGAATAGGATTCGAGTAGAGTATTTCAGCACCGTCACCTATTGCATGTGCGGCGTCCCCAGCGGCCTGAACTCCGTGACCGTCGCTGCCATGGCCGCCTGACTCAATGAGGATAGGGGCAGTTCCGCCGCTGATCTTCCCAAATGAAACGTACATCATGATCACGGATGTTTGGAAGATATTCAGTCCAATGAGCTTCTTAACAAGGTTGTCCCTAGAGATCAGCGCATAAAAGCCGACCATCATTAGGACAACCACCGCCCAGTAGTTGAACAAGGTGAAGGAGATCACGTGTCGATTCTCCTCCGGCCTGCAAATGCGTAGAAGAGTGCTACCATGACTCCAAACACGGTTACTAGGACGCCAAGCTCCACTCCGATAATGCCGTAGTGCTGGCCGTGTGTAGGATCGTGCTCAGGATCGAAGAGATAACTGTAATTAAGGAACTCACCACCCCGGAACATCGACAGGTAGCCTACCCCGAGATACAGCGCGACACCTAGGGCTCCACATGCATAAGCAACCTTTGCTGGCATCACCCTCATGGCCCTCTCGAGCCCAAACACCAGTGCGTAGAGAACGAACACTGCAGCGAATATCACACCCGCCTGAAAGCCCCCTCCCGGTCCATAGTCGCCGTGGAATTGCACGTAAAGTGCGAATAGGAGGATGAACGGACTCAGGACCTTCGTACCCACGCGAAGGATTACTCGATCATCCATCTTCGCCCTCCCCTCCCACGACGGTGCTGTCGTGAGCTTCCTCGTCTTCCATTTCTTCGATCAGGTCTTCCCGGGTCACACCCCGCTTCACCTTATGCCAGTGACCCGCATGATACACCCGCTTGGGTAGTGACCCGCGGGATAGCAGCAGCAAAACCCCCACCATGGCCGTAAAGATTACTGCCGTTTCACCCATCGTGTCGTAGCCACGGTAGGATGCTAGAACCGACGTAACGACATTAGGGATATGTCCAATCTCACCTTCTGAATCATGGATATAGTGCGCGGCTACATTCTGGTGAGCCGGATTGTCTGGCCCACCAAATGGGGGTATCTCCGCCGTTCCGTATACCAGCACACCACCCGTGACTATGACGACAAAAAGCGGCAAGATCGGTGTGTGTTGGGGCTTTGACTCCTTGTAGCCAACAAGAGCCAGCGTACACAACAGAAGTACTGTCGAGATTCCCGCTCCGACCGCTGCCTCAGTGAACGCCACATCAACGGCATCCATCACTACGAAAAGCCCGGCTGAAACCAGACTGTATATACCCGCCAGCATCACAGCGACGAACAGATTGCGAGTCCGGATCACGGCTATACCCGTTATTGCCAAAAGCACCAGCAGCACCACATCGACAATCTGCACCATGGCCTCGGTCATTGTTCATCATCTCCGGGAGCAGACCAAGGCTTCAAACCACCCGCGAGACCGGCCCGAGCAAGAGCATGCGTAGCAATCGGACTGGTGAAGAGCAAAAACAGATATATCAGCACTAGCCGAATGAGGATGAACCACCAGGCCGACTCACCGTGAGCGATCGCCTCAATGGTCTGAAATAGCATTCCAAGAATAAGGAAACCCGCACCCATCGTATCCGTCATACCCGCGGCATGGAGCCGTGTGTAGACGTCTGGCATCCTGATAACCCCGAGCGTCCCAACTAGCATGAAGAACAAACCGGCCGTGATCGATATCCAACTGAGCGCATCAAGTGCCATATCCATCATTCAGCCTCCCGATTCAACCTTCGGGTCAAGCCAAGGTCTCCGAACTCAAAGAACTTCAATACGGCGATTGTGCCAATGAAGTTGATCAGTGCGTAGACAAGCGCGATGTCGAGAAATTCCGGGCGCTCGGTCAGGAAACCCAGTGCTGCTATCAGCAGCACTGTCTTCGTTCCGAACGTGTTCACAGCCAGAACTCGGTCGTAAACAGTGGGACCCATGAGTGCACGAATCAGAGCCATCGACATGGCGGCCAAGATCCCTAATGTGGCGGCAATGAACATACGATCAGTTCCCCTCCACCCTCGAGCAGCGCAGGTCCATAGCCTGCTCTTCACCTGTCTCGAGATCAGCAGCACGTAGCGCGTGGATTTCGAACTCGTTTGCGTTTACTCCCGTTGTGATCGTGCCCGGCGTGAGAGTTATGGAGTTAGCATAGATCGCCCTACCCAAATCTGTCTTCTGCGTCCCGTGGAAGAATACGATTCGTGGACTGATCTTTAGCTGAGGGCGAAGAATCACTTTCGCAACGGTGATGTTAGCGACGAAGATTTCTTTTAGAAGCCATGGCAGATAAGCCAGTATGCGCAGTGATACCTGCAACGGTACGCCTTCCTCGTCGATTGCTTCCATCCGATGAGATAGGTACACGACGAGCACACACGAACCCACTCCAAGCGTAAGCAGTAGTGGCGTGTAATGGCCGGACAAAGCCAGCCAGAACGCAAAAAGTGTGAGTCCCAATCCGAATGCTCGAAGCACTCTGACTCCTAACCCTAATTTGGTTGAAAAGCGCGAGGGCGGCGGGCCCTTCCAGAAAAGTCGGAGCCGAAACTACCAGTTGGACTGAGCCCCGTCCACTATCTCCTGAACAAGAAGTTCGATGGCCCTCAGCCTCCCTCCATCCTCCGGTGAGCCTTCGGCATACTCTCCCCTCGCAGTGACGTTCGTAGATTCCCAAAGAATCACGTTCTCGACTAAATCTACAATCTCAACCCTGACCGAGATACTCACCTGTCGCTGCAAAACCTCTGCCGCCTGCCCTGGCTGACCAGCTCGATAGTTGGGTGCCACCACATCGTACCGAGTGATCGAACCCCGGACGATCGCGTCTGCAATATCCGCACCCGCTGTTCGGACACCCAGGGCACTGGGAAGCCGGCGAAGAAGTTGATCGTACAATTCGCCAGTTAGCTCGAAGCGTGTCGTCTCGTTCTCAAATGGCTCAATCGCGACAGACTGCACATGCGGAGGCGGGAAGGAACCGGCTACGAACGAATAGTTGCAGCCCGCGAACGCTACGGATAGGAAAAGACCGGTCCACTGCACTAAAAACCTCCGAGCCGCTCTGAAGCCCGGCTTAGCCGAGCCAGCCGCACTGAGGCCCACGCGGTCCCTCCCTCTGTCTAGCCTACTACTCATAACTAAATCTACTACTCCCGTGGGTCCCAAATAGAGGGGTCGAAGGAATCTGCCGGGGTGATAGAAGTGCGAGTGATCTTGAGTTCGCGAAATTCCACCCGATTTCGATATATAGCTTCAACGGGGTATCCATCTCCCTCAACAGTCACAAGGCGAACCGACTGAAGAACTGACCTGCCGTCTAACATCTCAACGGCTCGAACTAAATCGTTCTTCACTTCATAGTGGATCTCGTTTCCGCCTCCTGACGTGTAACGGTAGCGGTGACCTTCGCCTTCAAGCTCATCGCCCGCAACAAGTTCAGCCGACATCATGGGGCGAAAGACTCCGAGCGTCCCCCACATAAGCTCAACTGGAGGGAGGATATCATCGGGAGCTCCTTCAGGAAGTCTTAGTTCGTCACCCACCAATGCAGCCGACAAAACTCCCTCGCCATTATCCAAGAAGAGATCCAGGCGGGCCCTCGCGGGAGGCTCGATGCGAACAACACCTAAACCATCAACACGTGACCCGGCTTCGTTAAGAATCCACCTAAACTCTACCCTCGCCGGCGCGGTCAAGCTTGTTCTCATGGCAGTTTCCCGAGCGGCACCTACCGGATCAGGCAGTGGGCCCAATACCATAGCTCCTGCTGTTCCGCAGCCGACTGAGGCAACCGTGAGGACCGCTGCACCTTTCTTGGTGAAATACCAAAATCTAAGCTTGTATTTACGTCGCATGCCGCTGGTACCCCTTTTAGGTGTCGACAGTTCACGTTCATTTAGAGCCGTGACTAAGACTAAGCCCTTATACATAGCCTCGGATGTCCACTACGGCGCCGCCCCTCCAAGCCACCAGGAGGCCTTCCTCCGTTGGCTTGAACATGCCGCGTCGGTTGCCTCCGGCATCATTATCAACGGAGACCTATTTGACTTCTGGTTCGAGTATCAATGGGGTACGACCAGAGGTAACGAGCCTCTACTCGAACAAATACGGAGCGCAGTAGACAGCGGGATTCCGATTACCCTAATGGGAGGGAACCACGACTGGTGGGGTGGCCGTTACCTAAGGGAAGAAATCGGCATCGAATTCCTAGACCATCCCGTCACACGTGATCTAGCAGGTCACTGCACATTAGTTGCGCACGGAGACGGGCTAGGCACTGGTGATGCTGGCTATCGTGCTTTCAGAGCACTCCTGCGATCACCCTACGCTCGCTTCGGATTCAGCATGCTTCCAGTTCGGGCCGGAGACAGTATTGCCAAGTGTGTCTCGAATACGAAGGAACGCTGGGATAATCGAGAGGACGACCAAGACACCAGGTCTAACGTTCTGGAAGCTTGGGCAGTGGAAACGCTGAGATCCAATCGGGAACTCGATCTAGTTCTCTTGGGTCATACTCACCGACCCCTCGTGCGGGAGCCCGAGCCCGGTCGTTGGTACGTCAACTCGGGGGATTGGGTGTTCCATCAGAGCTACGTCATCCTGGAAGAGAGTGAGCCGCCTCAATTGCTCGACTGGAGAAAACGGTGAGCTCTTCTATCTCTCTCAGCTCAAGCAGGTCCTCCACTCGCAGAGTCATGGCAGCTTTTTGCCATCTGTTCCTACTCTACTCGTCTGTACCAGCCCTCCTAGACACTTCATATTCAAAACTGTCTGCTCAGGAGATCCCCTCTGCGGTTACAAACGATGTCGGGGCGCTCGACACTACGAGGCCAATCAATATTTCTCCAGGAGGAGCGTTCCTGAGAGCCGTAATAGTTCCGGGCTGGGGGCATGCTTCAATCGGTTCCCACACGCGGGGAGGTTTCTACTTAGCGGCGCAAGCGGCAACCGTGTACACACTCCTGCGCACCAGGGTTCGAATTGGCACCGCTCGAGATCGCGTGCAACTGACGGAGGGAGCCTTGATAAACGAGCTCTCCTCACTTGGAGTGACTGATCCAGATGCGATTCAAGAAGCCCTGAACAGTGACGGGCGCCTGAGAGATGTCCGCGGCTTGTTGGACTCAAGAAAAGAGCAACACGAAGATCTTGCAGCTTTCAGCATTTTTCTCGTGTTGCTCAGCGCGGCGGATGCGTACGTATCCGCACACTTAGCTCGCTTCCCTGCTCCACTTGATATCGAGACACAGCTCTCTACGGACGGGGCAGTCGACATTGGGATCAGGTTCCAACTGCCCAATTAACACTGATATCACGCGATCGATTGACTCAGCTAGTACAGCTCCGCTGACCGCAAGCTATCCACTGGCTGGCGGGAACGTGTGGGAATCGAACCCACCCGCCCGGGTTCTAACCGGACTGCACGGTTTTGAAGACCGCCGAGGACACCAGTCCCCCTCCGCCCCCTCAACTCAGCGTGCCGAGGACGGCACGGATTTTAGCGACTACGATAATGTGCGTCGAGACTCACGACTGTCGCATCCGGTACCCGGACCGATTCACCGCTAAACCTGGGACGCAACGCTGACGCCTACCCACGGTGCATATATAGGCCATAAGCTATTACACCATTGTTACTTAACTGCTTCATATAACGCTTTATATGAAGTATTTCATCAGGTGCGAGGATGCTTTTGCACTCCTCCGCTCATAGAGGATTTTTGCTGGATAATCACGACTCGACAGTCACGATTTCAGTAGGGTCGAGATCCTTCGCCACCTCCTCAAAATCGCGAACAAGGTCTTGTCGCAGTGCATGCAGACGATCAAGCGTCTTATGTCTCCTTTGGGCCCTGAAAAAGACTCTCGCATCTTCCCGGAGCTCTTCTTCTCTAGCCCGCCACACGATGGCTGCTAAGCCGACGATCGGCGCTCCCCGAGCTATAAGTAGACCTGTGTCCACGCCCAGAAAAAAAATGACAACTGCGGATATCAAGCCAAGCCAAGCTGGGAACGCTAAGAGTCCTAGTGTCAGTTTGTACGTGGCAATTTCGTTGTGCTTTGGGTTAATGCGCATCGTTACATATCGGGTCACCTGGTACGGCGCAGCCCAAAACAGAATCCCAACGATCGCGGCCGGAAGAACAAAGAGAAGCATCGCGAGTTGGCCCAATGCATAGATCAACACCCTGCTCAACCGATATCGGGAAGGAACGTCCCCCTCGCGAACACCCAATACAGTAACTGTCCTCTGGTACCGCCGAACAACTGAACGGAGTCGAGCTGCCCTCTCTGGATCTTCGGTTCGCAAACGTGCGTACGCGCGGGCAAATGCCCGGATCCTCGGGAGTCTCCGCGAAAGCTCCTGTCGCTCACGCGGCTTGGCCTCACCCTTTTCTCGGGCCCAGATCCTCTCCGCAAGATCCACAAGATCACGGTCCTCGTTTGTTTCAAACTGTAGGGTGACCTCAAGAAGAGCTTTTCGGATATCATCCGTCAAAGTGCGAACCGCATTCCGACGGTCATCTCGATAACGGTCCCGGTAGCCTGCCACACGTATCGGTTCTCCGTATGCAGCAACTGCCCGGCTCCGGAAAAAAGGTTTTCGCTCGTATGTCAGCCCCACTGGCTGCAGCCTCAAGCCGAGAGACCAATCAGCCCTATCCTCAGCCAAGAGGGCAATCCGCGCGGCACCGGTTCGTAGGGGGGCCATACTCGGCTCTGAGTGGCTTTTCCCTTCTGGATAAATCTGCACAGCTTGGCCCGATCTCAGTGCATCTATGACTGCGTCGAACGTCCGGGCGTTCATATGCATCTGATCCGGGGAGTCCTCTTTCCGATACACTGGGAGTCCGCCAAGAGCCTTCAACGCCGGGCCCACTATGAAGTGTCCGAAGAGTGGCGCTTTTGCTAGCGGGCGGACCTTCCGTCCACCGGTATGAAAAATCACCAATGGGTCAACGAGCGCATTTGGGTGGTTCGCGGTAACCAAAACCGGCCCACTCGCCACTCCCGTCCCGATTCGCTCTACATCATAGAAGACAGCAACGGCCTGTCCGACCAATTTCGTGATCAGCCAAGAAAACACGCTAAGTCCCCAAGTTAGTATTAGGTAATCAGTCTTTCGGTGTCGATTGGCTCCAGCCCAAGCTCCCGCAGAAGCTCATTTAGCCGTGCGAGATCCTGCTGGATTACAAGATTCATCTGTTCGAGCTCGCCCTCGAGCTGCCCAGAAAGGCTCTCGAACACAGCATAAGACTGCTCAGTCGGCCGAGTCTCCGCACCTTCGACTAGGTTCTGAAGGGCAGCGATCTTGTTGTTGAGCTTGATCGGATAGTTCAGTGGATCCTGGTTCGAACGATTCTGAACCTGATACACCTCCCCCTCGACTTCACTCAGTCGGTCACTGACTGCTTCGCCCAGCTGCGCAAGCTGAGCGTTTTCATTGTCCTGTATGCGATCATTTATCTGTGCTTTGATAGAACGCATTCTCAAAACAGCTTCGTTAGCATCCGAGACTCGATCACGAATCCGAATTGCGAAGTCAAAACGCTCCTCGAGGTCGGAAGCGGTGACTCCGTCAGCAACCGCACGAGGATTCATCTTAATTTCGAAGTTCTGAGTCATACTCTCACCATCCACCGTCAAACGCACCCGATACTCTCCCGGTAGCACTGAGGGACCCTGGTTACCTGCTGCCCAGAAGATACGACCATCGAAATCTGTCCAGCCTTCTAAGCGCATATTCCAGCGGAAACGATTGGAACCCGCTGACAACCCCGGCTCCTGACTGCCACCGCCTCCAAATGGATTGTAGCCCTGAGGCTCATCAGTGACCCTCTGATCTGTATCGTCCGCAGACGCCTCATAGCTGGCTAGAATGTCGCCCGAAGAATCCATGAACTCGAGCGATACGCGTTCGGCATCAGATGAAAGTATGTAGTCGATACTGACAGCATTATCAAAACGGCGGACTGGATCCTTGGGATCAAACAACCAGAAGTCAGCGTCAGCCACCTCGTCTGTGAGCTGCCGGAGCGGGCCGATAGAGCGCATGACCCAAAAGCCTCTACCATGGGTCCCAATGACGAGATCGTGATCCTCGACTACCAAATCCGAGACCTGAGTAACCGGGAGATTCATTGTGAGTGGCTGCCATGAGGATCCGTCATTCCACGAGACGTAGACAGTCCGCTCCGATGCGGCATAGAGCAGGCCCGAACGGGTAGGATCTTCTCGAACCGCGCGGATAAAATCGTCCCCAGGAATTCCATGAACGATCTTTGTCCACGTCTCGCCGTAGTCCTCTGTTTTCCATATGTACGGACTTCTGTCGTTATCTACGAGATACCGAATGCCAGCCACGTACGCCTTTCCGGGGGTATTGGGTGAGACTTCAATCGTGTTGATTCGAACGAAATCAGGGGCGTCTGGAGGAGTGACTAACTCCCATGTTGGCTCAGAGCCCTCGCCCGCATCTCGTGTCACGTGAACGTACCCATCATCCGACCCTACCCAGATCACGTTTGGATCATGTGGAGACGGTGCGATGGCGAAGACTGTCGCGTAGGTCTCGACACCGGTTTGATCAAGCGTGATGGGTCCACCGGACGGACCAACCGTCATTGGATCATTCCGAGTGAGGTCCGGGGAGATCTGCTCCCAACTTTGACCCTCCGTAGTTGTCTTCCAGACCTTTTGCGTGCCGGTATAGAGAACGTTTGGGTCGTGCTGGTCAAAGACGATCGGAAAAGTCCACTGAACCCTCTCACGTAGATCTTCCGCCGATTGCCCCATCGGATTCTCAGGCCAGACATTTATTGCGCGTCCGAATCCAGTCGAATGATCATAACGGGACAAAGAGCCACCGTAGCAACCCGCATAGAAGATGTCGAGTTCCACTGGATGTGGAGCTATATAGCCGCTCTCACAACCACCGACAGCATAGTAGTGACCACCACCGCCGAACCCACCTGCCGCGGAGAGGTGATTCCATCCCGACGACGGAGTACACGCAGTCGAATTGTCCTGCTGTGCGCC
>MDTA01169254.1_pt1 | contig 12626 bp, 12 predicted proteins | sample 811151 | NCBI WGS metagenome assembly MDTA01 (sample SAMN05326648, study PRJNA326480) | marine metagenome | isolation source: seawater | place: Indian Ocean: South | collected 2010
TAAATTATTTTTATAGTTATGGCTTAAGCCCTGTTTACAAATCGAGAGATGATCAAAATGACCTGATGTATATTTTGAAAAAAGATAGCACAAAAAAAAGAAATATTGCAAAAAAAGGCTTTTTTGACAAACAAAATTCACTTAATAAATATAAAAAAAAATTAATTTTAAATAGACTAAAGTTTAAGTCATTTAAAAAAAAAATAAATCTAGTTTTAAAAAAAAATAATATATTATTCTGGGGAGCGGGAAGAATATTTGATGGTATAACAAAATTATCAAATTTAACATCTCATAAAAATATTCATATTTATGATAAAAACTTAATTGGACATTTTAAAACAAGAAATGGTTTTAAACTCTTAGAAGAAAAAAAGATAAATCACATAAATAATAAAGATATTTTTAAAGTAATAGTATGTTCCGAAGCTGATTTTTCTGAAATCAAATTTGAGGCTAGAAAGTTAGGTTTTAAAAATATTATCAAGTACGATACACTTTTACAATAAATATTTGTAATTATGAAAAACATAATAGTAAATAAATTAAAAAAAAAATCTGAAGAAATTAGAAGATTTTTAATTAAATCAGTTTCAAAAACTGGAGGACATTTAGGGGCTAATTTAGGTACTATTGAGTTTGTGGTAGCGGCCCATGAAGTTTTTAAATTAAAGAATTCTCGAGATATCATGATATTTGATACAGGACATCAAGGATATGTGCATAAAATTTTAACAGGAAGAAAACGAAAATTCTCTAGTTTAAATAAATTTAGAGGAATGAGCAGATTTCTAACTCCAAAAGAGTCAAAATTGGATATTATTGAAGCTTCACACGCTGGTACTGCATTATCTATAGCAAATGGTATTTCACAAACAAATTATCTTAAGAATAAAAAGCAAGAAATTTTAGTTGTAATGGGAGATGGAGCGTTAAATGAGGGAATGAATTTTGAAGCTTTAAATCACCTAAGAGATTGTAAGGGAAAAATAATTATTATCTTCAATGATAATAATTATTTCATAGATAAATCAATTGGAAGCATTAAATATATGTCCGAAAATTTTATATCAAAGAACACTTTTAAAAATTTTTTTTCCAGTCTAGGTCTAGATTATCTCCTGGTTAGAGATGGTCACGATATAAATTCATTAATAAATCAGTTTGAAAAAGCTAAACAAAACAAAAATCATACAGTTGTTCATGTAAAAACGATTAAAGGTAAAGGATTAGAAATAGCAAAAAAACATAAATATAGATTACATTTTTCTGAACCCCTCAATACAAAGACTGGTAAAACTTTTATCAAAACCTCAGTAAAAAATAACTTTAATTTTACAACTGCTAAATTTATAGAAAATCTTATGAAAAAAGATCAAAAGATAATTTTAGTAACTCCTGCAACTCCTTATACAAACTTTTTGCAAGAAATTTCAGAAAAATATAAAAGTAGGATTATTGATGTGGGCATGGCTGAGCAACATGCCGTAGGTTTTTCAATTGGTCTTTCTATGAGAGGCTATAAGCCGATTTGTTTTTTTCAAAGCACTTTTATGCAAAGAGCGTTTGATCAATTCCTTCATGATGTAGGTTATATGAATTCAAATATTTTATTTATTTCTGCGAGAAGTGGGCTCTCAGGACTTGACTCTCCAACTCATCATGGAATTTACGACCTTTCGTATTTACAATCGATTCCTAACTTAGATATTTCCTACCCAGCTTGTAAAAAAAGTATTGAAACTGAAATTCTAGCTTATCTAAAAAAACCCTCAGGACCCAAAATTTTGCTAATGCCATATAATGAAGTTGAGGATAATTTAAAAAAACATAAATTTAACAAAAAAGAAAAATATTATTGGGTGAAGACATATAATAGTCTGTCGAAATATAAAAAAATAACAATATTTTGTCTTATCAATACACTAGACATTTCTTTAATGGTTTCTAAAGAATTATTTAAAAGAAAAATCAATGTAAATCTGGTCTGTATTGAAAAGATTAAAAAAATTGAAAATAATCTTATAGCTGATTTTGCAAAAAAAAGCTCTATTGTTTGTACTATAGAGGAAAATAACATTATAAATGGATTTGGCTATAGTATTAATAATATTTTAAATGAAAATAATCTCAAAATATATAATCTTAAAATAGGATTTGATGACTGTTATGTAGAAAGTGGTAAACGTGAAGATATTATAAAGAACTCTAATCTAAATCCAAAAAAAATAATAAGCAAAATATTAAAAAAATTGAATGTCTAATCTAAAAAATAAAATTTGTTTGTTAACAGGTGGTACAGGAAATATTGGAAAATCTATTATTGAAGAACTTCTTTTAAATCAAGCAATAGTTATTTTTACTTTTTACAAGAAACAATCAATAGCAAAAGAACTCTTAAAATTAAATAATCAAGATAAATTATTCTATTTCAAATTGGATACATCCAATGAAAATTCAATTAAGAATGTAATAAGCAAAATAAAAAGAAGATTTAAAAAAATTGATATATTAATCAATAATGCTGGGATTAATACCCCAAATGATTTTGAAAAGATATCACGAAAAGAATGGGATAAAATTTTAAATATAAACTTAAGAGGGCCATTTTTAGTAATCAGGGAAAGTCTGGGTCTTTTAAGAAAAAGTAGTTCTGCATCAGTAATTAATATAAGCTCAATAAGTGGTCAAATTGGAGGACCAAGAACAACGCACTATGCGGTAAGTAAGGCTGGTTTAATTGCATTAACACAAAATGCAGCAATCAGCTTAGCTAAGTACAATATTAGATGTAATACCATTGCTCCAGGTTATATTCAGAGCAACATGGAAAAAAAATCAAGAAATAAAACAGTAGAAAAATTAAAAAAAAATATTTTAATGAAAAGATTAGGCAAATCATCTGAGGTTGCTTACGTTGTTTCATTTTTAGCATCTAATAAAAGTGAATATATGACAGGACATACAATCAATTTAAATGGTGGATTAGTTTTTTAACAAAATATAAATATGGCAGCAAAACCTATTTTCATTTTATCCTCAGGAAGATCAGGTAGCTACTCTTTTTACAACGCATTAAAAGGTTTATCAAATATAGAAATTTATCATGAATTTTTATTTGACGAAACTTTAAGGAACTCAGTTTCATATCACATGAAAATGATTAGTAAAAAAAAAATTTTGGACTATCTGGAAAAAAGTTATGCTTTCTCTATAGAAAATAGCAAAAAAAAAATATGGATTGATACTTCCAACGCATTACCATGGATGATTAAACCTCTAAGATACAAATTTAAGGATGCAAAGTTTGTCTTTCTTATTAGAGATGGTCGAAAAGTTGTGTCTTCATTTTATAATAAATATAGGGAAATAATGTATAATAAAAGAGATGTTATATTATTAAAAAAATTTTTTGACAAAAAAATAAATTTTTTATCCTCTGAAAAAAAATATTGGCGACCAATTCCTACTGAAAAAAAAGATTTTTATCTGTTTAACAAAAAAAGCCAGTTTTCAAAAATTTGTATATATTGGTCACAGTTAAATAAAACAATAAGAGAAAACTTAACCGAAGTAAAAGAAGATAATATTTTTTTCTTTAAATTAGAGGAAATAGAAAATAAAAAAAAACTTTTATCATTATTAAAATTTTTGGGGGTAAGAAAAAAAGATAATAAAAGTGTAATCAAAATTTTCAAAAAACCAATAAATGTTAAAATTCCAAGAGATTTTGGTTTAAGTAAGTTACAAAAAAAAGAATTTGAAAAATATTGCAAAACTGAAATGATTAAAAATGGTTATGATATAAAACAATCATACGTAATGAAATATTAAATAATTTTGAATTTTATTTTTTTGTAAACCTCTTGAATTCTTTGATCAATTTGTTTTTGAGATCCTGCGGTAATAACAAACACTCCAAGTCTATTAGTGTGATTTGTGGTCTGAGATAAAAAATCTCCTTTATTTTTAAAAATTTTTATCTTTTTAACCCAGGATTTTTTCTTTATTTTATTTAATCCATAAATATTAACCAATTGACCTTTTTTTGAAAAAAAATATCTATGAGCTATATAGATCTTTTTAAATTTTATTTTAAGATCTTTTTTCTTAATCTTATTTTGTAATGCAAGGTTAATAGAATTTTTTATTAAATTAAATGAGCTTGAAAGTGGAATTATTGTTTCAGAAAAATCTCCACCCGAAAGTCTTACTGCAACCTCAATAAAGTAAATCTTATTTTTATGAATTACAATGTCACCTTTGATTGTTCCATTTCTAATTTTAAGACTTTTGGCAATTTTTTTTATATACTGATTAATTTCTTGATAATATTCAAAATGCTTACTTGGATAATTTCCTCCATTTTCAATAATTTGAGGCTTTGTAAATTTTAATAGTTCATAATTTCTATCAACAAATCCAGGAGTAAAAATTTTTCCGTTTAATATAAAAGTCTCAGTGCTTATTTGAGGCCCATTAAGATATTCTTCAATTTGTAAAAAATTTTTTTTGGTTTCTAAAAAGGCTCGCTTCACTAGATTAGAAAACTGCTTTTTTTTTTCGCACAAAAATACTCCCCTTGAACCGGATTTATCTAGAGGTTTTATTATTACAGGAAAATTGATATTAGATTTTTTAAAACTTCTCTTTTTGTGTAAAGTAAACTTTGGAATAGGGATTAATATTTTTTTTAAAAATACCTTCATTTTATATTTGTCAGTACATATTTTTGCTGCACTTAGAGGAATATTTTTTACTCCTAGAGAACTTTCAATTTTTGAGCTTACTTGAGGAAAATCGGGTCCTTGTAATATTATTCCATTAATACTCGTTTTTTTTGCAAAGTAATTTATCTCTCTAGTTTTCGTAGCTGATTTAAGAATAAATTGATCTGGTAGTTGTATATTTGGCGATTCTACATTTTTATCAAATACAATTGATCTAACGAGAAGATTTTTAGCAATTTTTATTGTGCCTGTTTGATCGTGACTGCCTCCTAAGATAATAAGTCTTTTCTTAAGTATTTCTTTTTTAATAGATTTATCTAAAATTTCATTCTTTCTAATGAATTTTCTTAATAAAGATAACGAGTCAATTTTGAAAAAATTATTTTCTTTTTCTAGAAATTTTTTTATTTTAATAAAATCTTCAATATTTTCTAAATTTATTCTTAACTTTTTGTAATTTTTTTTAAATTTATATTCATCTAATAACAAAAGATCTTTCTCGCCATGATTCTTGTAGTAAATCTTTTTATCTAAATTGAATATTTTTTTAATTCTAAAAATTTCGAGACCAAATCCTTTAGGTGTATTATGTTGATCAGAAAAATTAAAATATGAAATCTTTTTTTTTTTTAAAATATCAACCATTTTTTTTGCAAGATATCCATCATTAAAAATATTCTCTAGTGAGGCTTTGATTATAATATCATCTTTATGGTAATTTTTTTTTAGTCTTAAAAATTCTTTTAATACATTTTTAGAAGTAGCTCTGAAATATTGTAATTTAAATTTTTTCAAAACATTGACCAATTCATCATGATTATTTAGATTTGATGTTGCAACTACTACATCTAAGCCGGTATTAGCTAGTCTCTTTGCACAAATGACAATTAGTGGAATACCTGAAATACAAGACAATGATGCAAAAGGGAGTTTTTCAAATTTAGAATTTGCCTTAAGAATAATGGTGGGTTTCATTTTAGAATTTTTGAAACTGATAAAATAGATGTGGATTTCCCTCTTAAAAAGTTAGGAATTAATTTAGAGTTTTTAAAATCATGATTTCTGAATGGCAAAATAGATGCTAAAAAAAATTTAAATTTTGTTTTCCAGAATAAATTCCCTTTATTTACCACTAGTGGTGCAATCTTATTATGTTTTATGCCATGATTTATAAAAAATTTTTCCAGGGAAACTTCAGTATATGGAGATACATGAGTTGGATCATCATAAAAAGATTTATAACAATATCTAAAATTTGGAGTTGTCACAATTAAATTTGCATTATTTTTTGCAACTCTTTTTATTTCGTTAATTAAAATATTTTTTTCTTTAATATGCTCTATTACAGCAATCATTGAAATGAAATCAAAAGAATTATCTTCAAAGGGTAATTTATCTTTTTCAAAATTAATTTTTCCATTTGCTGCATCCAACCCTGTAGCTATTAAACCATTTTTTTTACAAACCTCAATGAAAGTTCCCTTTCCACTTCCAAGATCAAGTAGCTTATGATTATTTCTCATTTGACCTAAATTATGAAATTTAAGAAATCTATTAATCGTCACAAATAATCTTTGATCATCCTCTAGTTTTGATTCGAAATATGACTCAATATTTTCAACATAATTTTTCTGAAATTCACTCATTATATTTAAGTTTAAATTATTTTTTTTATATAGACATCTCTTTTTTTAAAGTCGATTAGTTTAGCTAATTTTTTAGCTTTAAAATTTTCTTTTTTAATATTTTGTAATTTCTTAAATAAATTTTTTATTACAAATTTCAAATTATTACTTATATAAAATTTTTTACCTATTTCATCCTCAAGAGATCGATCCTCTTTATTTTTTGGAGAAAAAACTGAGCATGGTATTGAGTAATTGACAATTTCAAAAAAAGAAACGCCGAACAAAACAAATGCTACGCTTGATTTTGAGTAAATTTTTCTTAAGTTTGAGGGCTTATTATATAAATACCAATTATGCTTCGTATTTCCTATTTTAGGCTTTTTTGCGAATGGGCCAATTACCCATCTTATATTTATAGGATTATCAAAAAATCTTTCAAGCAAAGGAGGAATTTTTTTATAAAGATTATATTTATCCGTCCCTCCTGTTATGATTAATAGTGAATTATCTCTCTTCTGACTTACAATTTTTCTTTCATCAATTAATATTCTGTTCCAACCATAAGAAAATTTAGAATTATTTTTATATTTTGAATTTAAAAAAATATTAGGAACCCAAATATGATTTAATAGTTTTTTATAAGCAAATAAATTATCAATTGCGATCAGTTTTATTTTTTTATCTGTAAAAACTTTAATAAAATTTTTAAATCTTGTCTTTTCAAATTTAGGACTTAAGTTAAAAAAACAATGTGTTGGTTTCTGAATGTCAATTATTTTAGAAATGTTTTTATTAAGATTGTAAAAAGTTACTCTCTTAATTTTTTTTGCAAAAAATTTTTTTTGGTTTGAAATTACTATTATTGATACTTTTATATTTTTAAAATTTTTTTTTATAATATTTTTTAATGCTATTGACCTGCTATAATGACCCAAACCTACATTTTTATCACTGTCGCATATAATAATGATGGATTTTTTTTCATTCATCATATAGTTTTATATCAGTTCAAAAATTGAACACAATACATAATTATTTTTATTAAATAGAAATATGAAATTAAAGTTTTCAAAATTGAGATTTCTTAAACCAAAATATAAAAAAATTTTAGTTTTAGATAATGCAACATTTTACAGAAATAAGTTTTCCAGAAAAAAAGATGTTTGTAATACTCTTCATACCAGGTATGAAGAATTTTATTTTTTTATATTAATTAAATCAATTTTTTTATTTTTAATTGATCGGAAAAATTTAACTATTTTACAAATATATATTATTGAGACAATCAAATGGCTAAATCCAAAATTTGTAATTTCATTCACAGATTATGATTACTTTTTTTTTACTTTAAAAAATTATTTCCCTAAAAAAAAAATTATAATTTTCCAAGGTAGTTATAGATCACATATAACGCTCAATGATCAAATTAAAAAATTAAAAAGATTAAACACTTTAAATAAAGGGAAATTAAAAATTGATTACTTTTTTATTTATGGAAAGACACTTAAACATTATTATCAAAAGTTGTTAAAAACTAATTTCAAATTTTGTGGTTCTGTACGAAATAATTTCATAAGAAAAAAATCCGATAAAAATAAAGAAAGTTTAGTTATTATTTCTCATTTTACTACACATCTAGATATTTACAGAATTAGGTATCATAAAGTTATAAAAACTTTAAAATTAATTGAAAAATATTGTCAATTAAATAACCTCAAATTAGTCATATTTGGAAGAGCCAAAATGAAATTACAAAGAGAAGAAATTGAATTTTATGATAGTGTATTTAATAAAAATTATGAGTATTATCCAAGTTTAACTCAAAAATTTCCAGACAGAGAAAGCAATCATTACTCAAATGCGGAAAAATATACTTTTTTTTTAAACTTTACCTCAACTTTAGGTTATGAACTTGCTACTAAAGGTAAAAGAGTTGCATTTATTTATGGATCTTTAATTCAAAAACCAAATAAACAATTAAGATTTGGATATCCTCAAAAAATTAAAAGGTCAGGATATTTCTGGACAGACACACTAAAAGAAAAAGAGATTTTCAGAATCATAGATTTCATAAGAAAGGTGGATGAAAAAAAATGGAAAAAATTGATAAAAAAAAATATTAGACCAATTTTAAATTTTGATCCTGGGAATAAGAGAATTAAGAAAATATTCAAAATCTAAAGAAGAATATATATTTACAATACCTTTTAAATACATTATGTTCAAATTTTGAACATACAAATTATGAATAAAAATTTTGATGATCAATTTGAGGTTTTAAGAAAAATCGAAACTAAAAATTTTAAGAATCAAAGAGCTTTAGCAACCCAATTAGGTTTTAGTTTAGGTAAAATAAACTATTGTTTAAAAGAGTTAAGAAAAAAAGGCCTCATAAAAATAAATAATTTTAATAAAAATCCTAATAAAGCAGGCTACGCTTACTTATTAACTCCAAAAGGTTTTGTAAAAAAAACTAAACTCACTCTTAACTTTATGAAAAGAAAAATGAGAGAATATGATGAACTTGAAAAGGAATACCAAAAATTAAAAAAAGATAAAAAATAGTTATGATAAATAACAAAAATTTGAAAAATTTAATGCAAAAAATAAGATCAAATAAAGCAGTTATATCTGTTATTGGATTAGGTTATGTGGGTCTTCCACTTTGCCTTGCTTTAACTAGAGCGAAATTTAAAGTTTTTGGTATCGATAATAATCTAGAGAGAATAAAAACATTAAAAAATAGGAGTAGTTACATTTCTACGATAAGTTCTTCATTAATCAATGAGGCGAGAAGTAAAAAATTTAGACCAACTAATAATTTTAAGGAAATTTTAAATTCTGATATAATCATAATTTGTGTACCAACTCCAATAGACAAAAACAAAAAACCCAATATGCAGTATGTTAGAAATGTAGTCAGTCAAATTAAAAAATACGTAAAAAAAAACCAAATAATTATTTTAGAGTGTACTTCTTATCCAGGGACGACTGAGGAATTTTTTTTACCAATATTTAAAAAAAAAAAAACTTAATATTGGCAGAGATATTTTCTTAGGTTATTCACCAGAACGTGAAGATCCAGGAAATTTAAAATATACAATTCTAAAAAAAAATTTATCTAAAGTTGTATCGGGTTATTCAAAATCTTGTGAAAAAATAGTTAAAGAGTTATATCAAAAAGTTTCTAATAAAGTTTATATTTGTAGTGATATTAAAACTGCTGAATTTACAAAACTTTTAGAAAATATTTATAGATCAGTAAATATTGGCTTGATTAATGAGCTTCATAATGTCTGTAAAAAAATGAAAATTGATACTTTTGAAGCTTTAGAGGCCGCGAAAACAAAACCATTTGGTTTTAATGCTTTTTATCCGGGTCCTGGTGTTGGGGGTCACTGTATCCCGGTGGATCCTTATTATTTAACATATAAAGCAAAAAAACACGGAATAATTACAAAATTTATTAAATTAGCTAGTCAGATAAATGATAAAAGGCCCGTGGAAATTTCTAACACAATTACAAAATATATAAAAAAAGAAAATATTAAAAAAGGTATTCTTATTTTGGGTATTACATACAAGAAAAACTCTGATGATGTAAGAGAGTCTCCCATAACAAAAATACATCAAATATTAAGTAAACAAATAAAAAATAAAATTTATGTTTGCGATCCTCTTGTTAATAAATATGGTTTAAAAACATTAAAAAATATAAAATTTATAAGTTTAAAAAAATTGTATAACTTAAAATTTTTAGATTCACTTGAAATTTGTTTCATTGGATCTAATCATGACATTTTTGATTATCAAGCAATCGCTAAAAATTTCAAAATAATTTTTGATAGTCGAAACAGTTTTAAAAGAAAAAGTAAAAAAATAAAAATTATTTAATATAATATTATACAAAAAATTGATTTAAAATGACTTATAAAACAAAATTTATTGCAGAAATAGGCAGTAATCACAACAGAAGTCTAAAAAGATGTTATAAACTTATTGATGAGGCAAAATCTTTAGGTTTTTTTGCAGTCAAATTTCAGTTATTTAAAATTGAAAAATTATTTTCAACAGGAGCAAAAAAACTTTTTAAAAATGCTGAAAAAATAAAAAAGAGAGAACTACCCAGAAAATTTATCCCAAAACTTTTTAAATATTGTAAAAAAAAAAAATCAAATTTAGTTGCACCCCATTTGATATTGATTCAGTTAAATTCCTACAAAGATATATTGATTTTTATAAAATTGCCTCATACGAGATCAATTGGAGAGATTTACTTGAAGCATGCGCAAAGACAAATAAACCAATTGTTTTATCTACTGGGATGACAAAGTTAAAAGAAGTTAATAAAGCTTATGCAACTATCAAAAAATTCAATAATAAAATTAGTTTATTACATTGTGTTTCTGCTTATCCAGCTAGTCCAAAAAGCTGCAACTTAAAGTCAATTCCTTTTCTCAAAAAAAAATTTAAATGTCCAGTGGGTTGGTCGGATCATACGGTTAACCCACTAATAATACTTAATGCAATTAAATATCAAAAAGCAGAGATTATAGAGCTTCATTTTGATCTTGAGGGGTCTGGGTGGGAAGAAAAAGAAGGAAACCACCATTGCTGGTTACCTTCTGATGTTAAAAAAATGATGAATTATATAAATAATGAAAAAATAATTGAAGGAAGTTTCAAAAAAGATTACTCAAAAGAGGAAAAAAATGAGAGAAAGTTTAGAGCAGATCCTTCAGATGGTTTAAGACCGATTAAAACTTATAGAGCAAGACTTTAGTTATGAATAAGAAAATAAAAAACAAAACTCAAAAAAAGAAAAATATTTTAATCATTGGAAGTTCTGGGTTAATCGGTAAGGCACTCATTGAAGTTTTAAATAAAAAGGGTCTTAAACCGATTTGTTACGACTTTATAAAAACAAAAAAAAAAATGAATATTGATTTTATCAAAGGGTCTATCGAAAACTTAGATAATTTATATCAAAAAACTATAAGTAAAAAAATTGATATTGTCGTTCATTTAGCAGCTTTCTTAGGTGTGAGAAACACTGAGCGTGATAAGCTTAAATGTTTAAATACAAACATTTTAGGTACGATTAATGTTTTAAATTTTTGTAAAAAAAGAAAGGTTGGTAAAATTATTTTTTCATCCTCATCAGAAGTTTATGGTGAAGGTGGAAAGACATATTTAAAAGAAGATTTTTTTTTAAAACCAAAGTCTGTTTATGGCATAACTAAAGTCGTGAATGAACAATATATAAAAGCACACTGTAAAAAATTTAATTTAAATTACAATATTTGCAGATTTTTTAATGTTTATGGAGAATTTCAAAGAAATGAATTTGTGATACCAACCTTCGTTAACAGAGTGAAAAAAAATCAATTTATAAATATTTATGGTAATGGAAATCAAGTAAGATCATTTTGTTATGTGAGTGATGCAGCAGACGCTTTGACTGAATTGATATTCACAAAAAAAAAAAATAAAATTTATAATATTGGTAATAACCAAGAACCAATCAAGATAATTAATTTAGCAAGATTGATTTGCAAATTAGCAAATAAGAAAAATAAAATAAAAAAAATAGATTTTAAGAAAAGTGATAGAACTGAAGGAAGAGAAATATATGAGAGAAAACCAGATATATCAAAAGCTATAAAAGAATTAAATTACAAGCCAAAAATAAAACTAATAGACGGAATAAAAAAAATTCTTAATGAAAAAAGCATATAGTTTATTTCATATAAACACATCATTTTCTTCAATAGAACGAAAAAATTTAAAAGAAGTTATTTATAAGTGTTATTGGCCATTGTTGAAATTAGTAGAAAAAAATGACTTTAAAATTTCAATTGAAGCCACTGGAAAAAGTTTAATGGATATCAAGTCATTAGAGCCACTCTGGATATTGAAATTAAAAGAATTAATATTTTTAAAAAAATGTGAATTTATAGGTTCGGGCTATTCGCAAATTATTGCACCCAGCGTTCCTTTTGAGTTAAATATTAAAAATATAATTTATGGTAATGAGATTTATAAAAAATTATTAAATTTTCAGCCCCAAATTGCTTTGATCAATGAACAAGCTTTTTCTAATTCATTAATACAGATTTATAAAAAATTTTTTAAAGCAATTGTTATTGATCATCTAAACCATCCTAATTGTGAGAGTGATAATCAAGAACCACAAATCTTAATTGACAACTTTGGAAATAAAATCCCGGTAATTTGGTCTAATTCTATTTCATTTCAACGTTTTCAA
>MDTA01110907.1_pt1 | contig 12624 bp, 11 predicted proteins | sample 811151 | NCBI WGS metagenome assembly MDTA01 (sample SAMN05326648, study PRJNA326480) | marine metagenome | isolation source: seawater | place: Indian Ocean: South | collected 2010
ATATAAAATATGTAAATATCAACACGCTCGACCCTAATCGTGAATTGTTAATTAGTATGCCGTTTCCGTACTACGGAGATGTACATCCGCACATGAATATGATACTAGATACAGCACATCAAAAGAATATTCCTGTACACATTGACGGAGCATGGATTAGTTGTATAAGAGATATTGAATTTAACTTTGATCATCCTGCTATACAAACTGTAGGCATTAGTTTAAGCAAAGGTGGCATGGGTGGTAATCGCATTGGGTTGAGATTTGCTAGGAAAACACCTGAAGGTGCTGTAACTATTATGAATGACTTTAATATGAACAGTCAAGCATTGGTTAGTATGGGTATAAAGTTTATGGAAGACCTAGGTCCTGAATATTTTTGGACACAGTACGAAGATCATTATACCAAAGTTTGTGAAGATTTTGATCTAAAACCTACAAAAGCAATACACTTGGCAAGCAAAGACGGAAAGCCCGTTGGTGTCAGATCATTGCTAAGATGTTTATGTAAATAATATTTTTGGCAAAGGATCAAAACAAGGAATGGTTTGATACTTAACATGTCCACCAGTTTTTAAAACAAATACTTTATCATCCGGTGAGACTTCTTTGTCTCCTTTTCCAATACATAGTGCTAAAAATGGTGCTTCATATTTTTGTGTTGTTCCAAATCTATGCTGAAGAGTATCATTAATAATATTCAATTCATCAGGTGAACAATCCTCTGTACATCCTATAAAACTGAAATCATATCCGTATTTGATAGTTTCTGACATCATAGCACCTCCTACAATACCAGCCGCTAATGAATCTAATACTTTGGCATTTTGTGGTGAGGCGCAAAAGTAAACAAGCGGAGCAGTAAATGGAGCAGTTTCATGAACTCCATAATCGTTGTTGCGAAATACATATCTACTTAATAATTCTTTTTCTCGTGTATCATTTTCCGTACATTTAAAATAATTAACATATCCTAACCCATGTCGTTGAATTGGACAACGCTGTAAAATATGATCTAGTTTCTTTTCTAACTCAATAGGAACTGGTTCATTAACAAGAAAAGTTTTATAATTACGTCTATCTGTCCAAGCATCTTCCATGATTTTATTCCTAAATATCTTCGTATTTCCAACCAATAATATCCCAAGTATTGCATTGTCTATATGCGTCAGTCATAGCCACATGAGATTTTAACATATTTAAGTGACTTGGATTGTTGGAATTTTCTAATATATTAAATAATTCTTGAACTTGTTCTTGCTCTTGTTCTGTATAATCAATTAATATAGTACTTTCAATATCGTCAGCAACTTGACGTCTGACCCATTCTGGGGAATTATCAATTTTGTACCACGGAGCTCCATTAAGCCAACTAAATCCAATTTTAAATCTATCTAAATAATCTGTGTATTCTTTAAACCAAACTATGCTATCCATGAGGTTTAATAAATTTAAATTATGAGGCACAATAGCAAATTCACATGTTAACCAATCATACTTTTTAAGTATGTCAATTTTTTCTATTGTATCTTCCCATTTCAACGGCCAACGAAGATATTCATAAAAATCTTTGCCACTACCATCTATACTGTAATTGATGTGCAGATGACTAAATGCTTGTAATTTTTGTATTTGTTCTTCTGTAAAACTACCATTGGTAGTGATGTTTAATCCAGGCAATTGTTTACCACTAGCAAGTAATGAATCTATCAATCTATCAAAGTGTACGTTAATAAAAGGTTCGCCGCCGGTAATTTCAAGTTTTCTTATTCTGTCTGCTCTGGTTACAATGTCATCAATAATATTACGATACCAAGTTTTACTTTTTGACCAGTCATGTTGCTTGGATACAAGTTTTAATAAATCAGGATCTTGTACAGTGTGTTTCATTTGTTTATATTGTTTTTCAATAAGGCTACTACGACTAGCATTGCAAATTCTGCATGCAGTGTTACACTGATTACCAAACGTAATCATAATATGCTCTATGCCATTGTCAACTTTATCTTTGTAATAGGCATTGCGTTTTTGACGCATACTTTTTGCACCACTATCTTCTTGACGCCAACAAAAATCACAGCCTGTTGGATGCCCAGTGTTCAATTTATTTTTAAATTCTTCAAGCCAATCGCTTTTTAAATATTCTTCAAAACTTTCAACTTCTGGTCGTACACCAACATACTGACAACATGGGCCTAAATTACCTCTGCTATCAAAATGTATCTGTTTATACGGTTCGCTACAGTATGGCATTACATTGTTGCTTGTTCAGCTCTCCATCTCTCTAATAAATCATCATCTAGCTCAATCATAAATGTCATCAACAATCCCATTTTTGCATTCCATTTTTTCCGAGGTTCTGTATTCAATGATCCTTCGTTAGTAGCATGTAGTTGTACGGCGTCAAAAATACAAGGAGAGCCAGTTTTCCAATCAAATACACTTTCAGGATTAAGTCCTGCTAATCTTTTATAAGGTGTGTTCATATATTTTTTATGAAACTCTTTATTAAACGGTTCATTGCTTTGTGGCATTGGGTTACCATCTCTGTCATAAAACTGTAAGTGACTGTAGTCTGTAACAATCTCATAAATGCTGGCAATGTTTTTAGTTTCAGCACCGCCATTGTAAACCTTAGCCCAGCCAATATCACGTTGTTCAAAGAATACAATTTGTCCACCGTCTAGTTCATCTAAATGTGAACCAATCCAAAGCGGAGTAATAATATTTTTCCATGTGGTGTATTTACGTTGCGGATGATTTAGTGGCACACTTTCACACATACCTTTATATCCTTTTTCTCGCATAGCATCCATGTGTAAGCCATATTGTTGCGGTGTTATAAAATAGTTACCGCCAATGGTAGGAGACTTTTCAGCAACAGAGCCTAGTACACTATCAAATTTATCTTTGTAACGCTGATATATAACTTCCATATCAACATCAATGATAACTGTACCATTGCGATTTAGTCTTGGTTTGTTATAATCTGCTGTAAACGCATTTTTCCATAGCCAATCTAATTCGTCTTCGCCAAACAAATCATTTATACAATCTGCTTTACTACTGTGTCGTCTTACATTTTCTACTGCAATAGGATGATCCATTGGTAGTAGATAAAACCCTGGTTCGTCAGGTGTACTCATGTATTTCTCCTTTATTATAAAATTTGTCTTCTTTTAATCTTTTTTTACAATCCTCAAATGTTATATTTTCTGCGTCACACCCCATATCTAATTGTAAATATACTCGCCAATTATTGTCATTTTTAACTCCATGAAACTTAGTTACATCAACAAGTGTAGGATGAATGGTACTATAATTATATGTTTCTACTAACTGCCCACATTGTATACCACCGTCTTCGTGAATTATTTTTTCATAAAAATTTATAGGAACACCGCCATCGGATGGTGTAACAGGAAATGCAACATAAACTTTTCTACCCTCATCTATATGTGGGAAAAATTCAAATCCTGGTTCATATGCAACAAAACAAAAATCATCAATTGTAAGCTGAAAATCTTTATTAAATAATTCTAGTAATCTTTTTATTTCTAAACAGTTGTCATATCCAAAGCCAAGATATTTGTCTATCAATTCGCTATTGTTTAGTCGTCTTCCGTTCCATTTTTCTGTTTTATCAATACCGTCTTGAATTTCATCAGATTGAAAGTGATAACTTTCTAATACTTTTGGTTTTATTAGTTCCCAAAAATCATTTAATGCATTTTGATCAAATTTAATATCAGTTAAAGTTAAATAATATTCCAAATTATTACTCCACATATTTGTATAATTTAGGTACTACGTCTTTAAGATGTAATCCGAATACGCTATCCATATTATATGTATATTCGCAAAATTTGTCAAATTGATTGTTATTGCTAATACTTTTATAATATTGACTATTATAATTATCTTTGATTTCTAATAGATAATCCTCAGGTAACACATTAGTACTTAAAAAGTCAGGCGTTACCAACAAGCTACCAAAATGTTTGATTCCCAACATATTACAATAATTTTTAATATTCTGCATATCATGTAGATTATATGCTTGTATTGTACTGAACATGTCAACTGTTGTGTTACTGTTTTTAGAATAGTTGCACCACTTGACAATATTTGGTTCTACAATATCCCAGGTTTTGCCATATCTGATGTAATCATTGACAACACCTATTCCGTCTACACTAAGTTCCATTATTACTTTTTCAAATTTATCCAAGTAGTGCAACCATTTTTCCGGAAACAATGTGCAATTGGTATTGCATTCCAAAACAATATTTTGTATTATGCCTTTGTCTTCCAAGTACTGGAACAGATGTTTTATTTCTGGAGTAATAAAAGGTTCGCCTCCTAGATATTTTATTTTTCTTAGTTTATGTAATTCAACACTTGAAAATATTTTTTCTACATCAATTTCTGGTTGTGTTTTTGTCTGATGATATTTTTTTAGTTGTGGATTTTCTCGTACTATTTTGTGCCAAAATGTACTGTAAGAAGGCGAACACATTTTACAAGCTAAATTACATTGATTGCTCAGACTAATTTCAATGTATTCAACATCTGGACCACCAGATGTAAAACTGTTTATAACCTGTCGTAAACTAGTTTGACCACGTTCTTCTTCTTTCATACATTTTTTACAACCTTCCGACCAGCCGTTGGACATATCTTTTATAATATTTTGATAAAAATCAGTGTGTCTATAGGATTCAAAATCATTTTGTTCTATGTCGACAAAATCAAATTTATTGAATCTACAACAAGGACGCCAACTACCAGTAACTGTCACACACATATGATTAGTCAATGCATTACATTGGGGCATCAACTATAACTCCGTCTGATCATTTCAATTTTTTTATTTACCATCCACGTTTTGTCCTGACCTGCGAGTTCTTTTAGCAAGTCATTTGCTTCTAGAAGTCTGTTGAGTCTCACATCAAGTGTATTGTCTCTGAATTTCCAATTCCAATCATTGTGCCAGTATTCTAGTTCATCTTTTACTTTGTTCCAAACTGGAGTATCATCACTTAGCATCATAGTGTTTGCCATACTAATGTACATTAATTTTTTGCCATCATGCCTAGCAGATGTATAACCTTTTTCACTTAGTTTTTTAATTGTATCCACTGTGATTTGATGATCTTCATTTGTTTCAAAAGGATGTCCTACAAACATAAGAAGTGTATGATGCATTTTGTATTTTTGTAGCATATCAAAACACCACCACATATCTTCATCTGTAAACTTTTTACCCAATTCCCATCTTACATTTTGACTAAAACTTTCAACTCCAACATCAAGTGCATAGCACCCACTTTCTTTCATAAGTCGATAATCTTCTTCAGGACTTTGACGATAATTTCTCACAATCCATTGGCTGTGCCATTGTATTTTTTCTTCTTGTGTTTTTCTAGAATTATTGTAGTCTGCTAGTATGGTTAACATTTCTCTGAATGCTTTCATACTTCCGTTTATAAGACTATCGGTGAATTTAAAAGTTGTCCTGTCATATTTTTGTTTTACGGTAATAATTTCTTCAGCAATACTTTTTCCACTGCGGAAAACATATTTGGGCCAAATATCATAAACATTACAAAAATCACAGCGTTTAACACAACCTCTACTGCCTGTTATGTATGTAGGCTTGGGTTGAACAGCAAACTTGTATTCATCCCAATCAATGTCATCATAATTAGGAATCTTTACACTATCTAAATTGATCATCTGATAAGGTGCGTTATCATCAATCCCTTTGTGTTCGTAATTGCCTTTTAATAATTCTACAATGGGTATTTCGCCATCACCTCCGATAAAATGATCGATTAAACCTTGTTCTACATAATTGGAAGTTCTACCTACAGTAACTTCTGCCCCGCCCCAAACTATTTTAGTGTCAGGAAAATGTTCACGTATAAGTTGGCTCAGCTTGATTGCAACCGCAGTACTCATTGAACTTAATAAACTTAAACCTATCCACCTAGGGTTTTTTTGTTTAAATAAATCCATCCATTGGTCGAAAACATATTTGTACTTTTGATAGTTTTCTCCAAACACTTCGTTTACTTTGTCTACTTCTCTACACCTAAAAGCGGCATCTTGATCAAAAAATTGTTTTTCATCTCCGTGTTTTGCAAATTCGTTAAACAATTTAATGTTTAAATCTATAACTTCACAACTAAAACCAGCATCGTTCAGATGTGCTTTAAGAACTGCTGGACCTACTGTAGGTGCATCAGGGAATATCTTAGGAACAACACAAATTAACATGTCAAGACGTTCAGACATCTCTAAATATATCCTTCATTTCCGGAAATGTTTCTGCAAAACTATTACCACGCTGTTTATCACAAAGAGCTATAAATTCTTTCATCTCTGGTAAACGCACACTCCAGTCTTCGCTCTCCATAAATTTTAACATACCCTCTAGTCTATTTAATCCATATCCAGCACTCATAAACTGCTCTTTGTTCACTTTTCCTTGGTGCCAAGTTGGTATACCTAATTCCCAATTAGCTTCCCACCAAGGATAGAACTCTTCGTATTTGCGTCTACACTCAACTTTAAACCAAGCAGGTAATACTTTTACATTTAGATGTGCTGGATGATAAACAAAATGATAGTTTATTCCTCCTGCTCCAAAAGGCCACATGTTTACTTTTTTAAACCCTTGCTCCAGTTTCCATTTGATAAAGTCTGGCAGATAATATATATTAAGTGCTTGCACTGCACAAGCTATAGTAATTTCTACATTGTTGCCAGTTTCATTGTCCAGTATATGAAATACTTCCTCTGTGCGTTTCCATTCACTTGGATAGCGTATATAACTATTCATTTCATGTATACTATCTACACTATAATGAAAGCGTACCAACTTGAAGTGTGACCATAATTCGAATAAATCGTCTCGCCATTCAACACCGTTTGAGTTATAACGTAATTCTAGATTAGGTGCATGTCCTTGTTTAATGCACTCTTCTAATATCTCGTAGTGTTCTTCGATAATTAAACTTTCTCCACCTGCAAAATAAATTTGTTGCATGTTAGGAATCTGTTCATAAAACTGTTCCCAAAATGTAGGGTTGTTTTTGTGCCAATTATAGCTACTTCCATTGCTACTGCCTTTGTTATCCCAACCCATATTCTCTTTTAAACTTTTATTTTGTACACGTGGATGTATTGCTTGCCAATCTTTTATCCAACCACTACTATCATGTGGGCTACACATTACACAAGCCAACTGACACTTTGTTCCAAAACGCAAGTCAATATAAGTCAACTCAGGTGGCACACTACCATCATCTTGTGTGTTTTCTAATAAACGGTCAACATCAACACGTTCGCTCCAGTATCTTGTTTCCCATATACGTTTTGAGCTGTGTCCTGCGGCTTCTTCTTTAAAGCATTTAGCACAACTAGGAGGTATTTCTCCATTGAGCATTTGTTTACGCACATTCTTCATGTATGTACTGTTCCAACTCGATAAAAAATCACTAACGTTTAGATTATTAGGACGGCCCATTTCATCTTTGAGTACACCAATTTGACCACCATGTTCTTTGTCATTAGTAGGACCTACACTACTAGCGTTGGCAGTACAACAAACTCTCATTTGTCCATCAGGCCGTGTGCTTAAATGTACCCATGGTAAGATGCAAAATGTTTTACTTGGTTCTGCTTTTTTAATATTATCCACTGTTAACTGCCCCACATATTACGTGATAATTTTATTTCCTGTGTTTCCAAATCAATTTCACTGTTTTCTACTTCCCAAATTCCACGTTTAGATTTAATACAAGTAGTAGTGCATATAGGATTACATGCAGTGGGCTCTAATCTACTATGATCACGGTTTGCCCAACTTGACACCAAATCATGCTGAAAAAACTGGTGCTGTACAATATCGTCTACGTCATGATAGTTAGCATTGTTCCAATTTTCTCCATATGTGTTGCTATAACGCAAGTCATGCTCTGGATAATTAATTACTTGATAGCGAACATTGTAAAGAAAACAACAAGGGAATATTTCACCAGTGTGTGCTATAAAATATGCTAGTTCATCTTTACCAGTTTTGCAATATATTTCTCCGTTGTAGTCACTAGGGTCGCTAAAACTGTGTAAATACTCATTCCAATTCCATTTTGCTCTCATATGTTCCTGATCAAAAAAATCGTATAGTTCGTGTAAGTCTCTATCATCCAAGCAAGTGTCATTACGTTCTCTAAATACAGAAAAGCCCATATCACGTGCAAGCTCACGGGCTTGAGGAAGTTGGTGTGTGTTCCATGGAAACCTAACCCACTGCCATTGTGCATGACCGCCAGCATTGATAAATGCACTGACATTTTCCATAAGTTTATCCCACTGTACTCCACGTCTGTATATATGATTGGTATCAGCAAGTCCATCTATACTAAAATTAACTGTATGTCTACGTCTAGAAAGCACACGTGCCATGTCAGCCCAATAATCAGGTTTACGCATACCACCATTAGTGTGTATTATAATATGGTGACGATTTAAACTTACTAAAAACTCTAAAATTTCTAAAAAGTCTGGATGCATAGGCGGATCATCTATACTACCGCAAAACTGTATTTCTTCAACGTGCTCAAAGCTGTCTGCTAATACAATACGCTTAAACAAATCCAAACTTAGGAACTGATTTTTAACAATCAATGGATTTATTTTTAATTTATCAAAAGGATCGGCTCTACTACAACCAATACAATTGGCATTGCAGTTACTACTAATTTCAAACTGTAATACTTTTGGGTCTTTTAAATAATGCATTTATCAATCTCAATATCAGTTCCACAGGTACATTCTTTGTAAGCACAAATAATTGGATCCGTCAACAAGTTTAATTTTTTAGGTGCTGTTTTTATATTGCCCATAACAACTTGGTTATTACAAGCATTAGCAGGAACAACATTACCGTTGGCTGTGATAACCACAAGGTCTTGTCCAATATTACATGCCCAACCTTTAAATTTATTTCTTCCTGCCTGAATTAAATCGTGATTATTTTCTTGTGTAATAGTGCCATCGTCATAGTAGCAGTTTATACCAAAACTTGTAATATTTCTTTTTGAAGTAGGTCGGTGAGCTGTTTGTTTGTGTAGATGCTTAATTAGTTGGATTTGTTCCTCTGAATAATCCATCCATTCTTTGCCACCAAAAGTAACTTGCAATTTTTTTAATTGTATTGGAACTGTGGTGTTGTCTTTTAACTTTTCAAAAATACTCACACATTTGTTAAAATGATTCACATCCATTAACATTTGTATATTTGTCTGACAATCATTTTTAATTTCTTTTACTACTTCAATTATATGATCTGGATCTGCTTGTTCATGATGATAACTGATGCTAACTTTGTCTAGATATGGTTTTGTTCTATTCCACCATTTGATTGTTCTACTGCCATTTGTGAGAATATTAACAACACTATTAGGATCTATTTCTTTTATTATCTCTGACAAACGAGTAAAGTTTTTCCAAACTGTAGGCTCTCCTCCTAGTATAGTATAAATTCTATGATCATGTGAACTTTGTTCTGTTATACGCTCGATTGCTATTCTACAGTTTTCAATATCGGGCCAATATAAATCACCTCCATTGCTGTCTGGACTGCAATATGTGCATTTGTAATTACAAACATTAGACAATATCCAATCGACTGCCATGATGTTGTTACGTGTTTCTATTTTAAATAGTCTGTTCATAGTAATTGTTCTGCCCAAGGATAAGCGTCTAGAAACTTGATATTACAACGATAGTCCCAGATGTCTTCGCTGTAATGTCGTAATTGACTTCTTTCTATTGTACTTATTTGTTTGTGTTCGTACATGGTTTTAGTTTGGAATGTAATCCAATTAGAATTTGCGTTTATAAACTCAACATCAGATAATTCTCGGTAAAATTCTGTTCTAGTGTCAAGTGGTATTAATCTAAAGTCTAAAAAACTAGGCCAATTAACTTCGTTGTAGCTAACTCTTGCTTGAGGAAACTTATTAGCCCATGCAAAAAACTCTGGCATATTGTGATAGGTCAATAGACTGACAACAGGTGTGAGTGATATTTCACACTTGGTATTATACATCTTTACAAAGTTGCGTTCGATTGTTTGCCAACGTGCAGGATAACGCTGATACTCTAGTGCATCACCCACAGCATCAATACTGCACATAAGTTCTACTTCACGAAACTTTTCTAATGTGTCAAGTAGACGAGTTTTAGCACTAGTACAGTTGGTTATGAATTCTATTTTTAAATTGGTTTTGTTTTGTTCAACTAACTTGTACAAAAATTCTTCTACTTCAGGCATAATAAATGGTTCGCCGCCTGCAAATCTAACTATTTGTAGATCAGGTAATTCTAACACAAGATCTAATAACTTTTTTGTATTGACTTCTAATTTTTGGCTGGGAATATATTTAAATAAATCATTATCAACACCGTTGTTTTTAAGTTCCAATGCTAGGTTTACTATTTGATCACTAAAACCTCCACTACACATTTTACACTGTAGATTACATTTGTTGCTGAGTCGTAGATCCAAGTGTCTTATGCTTTGACTGGTGTAGCCATACTGCTGATTGACTCTGTGTCGTTTGCTTTCTCTACCATTACGTTCGTTATGCCAACAACTTTCACATGCTGTGTTTTCTATACCAGCTTCTAGGTCTTTGCGTACATTGTTCAACCATGAATTACTTTTGTACCAAGCGTTCATGTCATCTACTGTGTCCCAGTCGACTCGAATATCACACTTTTGTATACAGCAATGCCCTACACGACCTGTTGTATCAATATTAAAGCCATTATGTGTAAGAGCACAGTTTTTCATTCAGTAGCCATATTGTATATAGGTGCAGGTTTTTGTTTACCTCCGCACTTGTTGCAGGTATCAATACTATTGAGCTTCCAAGCCAAAGTAAGATCATCAACAAACATCTCACAAATAATTTCTAAATTATTCGTTATATGATTATCTATATATTTACTGTAATTGAAGTTTGTCTTACGATCAACTTGTCGTCCACTTATATAACAACATGGCCATACTTTTCCCCAAGGATCAATTTGTATCATTCCTTCTTGTGCATATGGACATTCGTAATCTCCAAACGCTTTTTTTGCATTTGTTGGAGGTGTCGTTACTTCTAATTTGAATCTATCTTTTCTTTTATAAAATTTATTGAATGTTTTCAAATCAGGACTAGTAAGTTCCTGTTGTGGGAAATCTTTGTATGCTTTCATTCGAAGAGGAATGGATCTATTACGATTTGTTTGAAATGCAACACATCCGACGGTTTTTGCAAAATCACTTATTGCATCTATTTCATTTTTATTATAATCAAAAACAATACATTTCCATATGCTGTTGCCACCAGCATTGTTGAATGCACATAGATTGTCTATACGCTTCTTCCAGTCAATGCCACGCCTATACACATCATGATTCCGATCAAGTCCGTCAATGCCCCATTTTATATCATGTTTAGCAAACTTTTGTAATACCACAGCAAGATCATGCCAAAATTTTGTATTACGTGCGCCGCCATTTGTGTTTAAATTTAAATATACATTTGTTTTCACTTCAGCAAGTATTTCCATCATTTCAATAAAATGTGGGTGCATACTAAAGTCACCAAAGTTACCATTGAAAATAATTTCTTGTATATTAGACAAATCATTTGTTGTTACAAATGTGCGCCAATCTTGTAAGTCAATATGATTTAGTTTTAGATTAGGTTGATTCTCTCCACCATCAACGTTTCTGTCACAAGCACCGCAGAAAGCATTACAATAACTTGTACAGTCAATTTCTATCTTTTTGATAGTGTCAAATTTGTAAAACATTATTTGAACTGTTCCGCAAATGGATCGAATTCTGATCCACACTTCATAGCACAAACTCCTAATTTACCTTGTTCAATACTAGGCAAGTTCCAACTGTTTTCAATATCTTTGAGTAAGTTACCGTCCATGACTGCTTGTAAGTCATTGTTTATTACATCAATACCTTGTTTGCCACCTGCACGATCTATATAATCCCATATTTGTTCTACTCTATAATCTTTGTGCCACCACTTGTACATGCGTCCTGCTGTCCAACAGCATGGCATTAGCAAGCCTTCTGCTGTAATAAAGATGTTTTTTTCTTCAGCTACTTTACATTTTATGCTACAACTATCATAGTAGTCCTTCATACTACCATATGTTTTTTCTAATTCTTTTTGTTTTAATAGTGCTAGGTTTTGATTATCAAGTTTTTTAGGTTTTTCTATTAATTGTGTTTCTTGCCCTTTGCGATTTTGTGCTTGATGTGAATTTTTAGCGTGGCTTTTGACTGTAATAAATCTTCCAGACTTTTTCTTTTGAAAACGCTCAACTCCCCAATCTTGTGCTAACTGTTCTGCTTCCTCAACCTGATGTTCGTTATGCTTAAATATAATGTAGTCCCAACGAGCTCTGCCACCAGCATCTATAAAAGCTCGCATGTTGCGTTCTACATTGTCCCATACTACATTTTGTCTATACAAATGATTTGTATCACGCAAGCCATCAACACTAAAAATTACTGCACCCATACGACCATAT
>MDTA01126520.1_pt1 | contig 12623 bp, 14 predicted proteins | sample 811151 | NCBI WGS metagenome assembly MDTA01 (sample SAMN05326648, study PRJNA326480) | marine metagenome | isolation source: seawater | place: Indian Ocean: South | collected 2010
AAAAAAGAAAAAAAATTTATGAATATTACAAAACAAAATTAAATAATTATAAAAATTTAATCAATTTTCCTAAATATAATGAAAAAAATAAACCATCATATCATTTGGTTTTAATTAGCATTGATTTTAAAAATCTGAAAAAAAATAAGGATGATTTCTTAAAATATCTTTATAAGAATAATATTATATCTCAGTTTCATTACATTCCTATTTACAATTTCAAAACATTTAAGTCAAAAAAAAAGAAATTAAAAAATTCTGAAGAATATCATGCATCAACATTGAGTATACCAATTTACCATTCTCTTAAAAATAAAGATCAAAATTTGATTATAGATGTTATTAAAAAATTTTTTAAGTATAGTAAAAATTAACAAATGATATTAAAAGTGATGTGATGATAATAAATAAAGATTACTTTAAAAACAAAATTCTCCTAATTACCGGCGGGACAGGTTCTATTGGTAATGCGATAATCAATTATTTTATAAAACATAAAATTAAATTAAAAAAAATAATTATTTATAGTCGAGATGAGTGGAAACAATATGAAATGGAAAATAAATTTAGATTTAATCATAATCAAAATCTAAGATTTTATATAGGTGATGTGAGAGATAAAGATAGATTAAGACGTGCAATGGATGATGTTGACTTAGTAATACATGCTGCAGCACTAAAACAAGTTGATAAAGCAGAACTTGACCCTATGGAGGCAATAAAAACAAATATTGAAGGAGCAAAGAATGTTATTGACTGTTGCTTGGATGGTAAAGTTAGTAATGTTATTGCTTTGTCTACAGATAAAGCTTCGTCACCAATAAATTTATATGGAGCAACAAAACTTGTATCAGATAAATTATTTATCTCTGCAAACAATATTAAAGGAAATAAGAAGATAAAATTTTCTATTGTAAGATATGGAAATGTATTAAATAGCAGAGGGTCAGTTCTTCCTTTGTTTCAAAAACAATCTAAGAATAATTTATTTACTATAACAGATCTTAAAATGACAAGATTTTTAATAACATTAGGACAAAGTGTAGAACTAATTTTAAAATCAATGCAAAATAATCTAGGAAGTGAAGTTTTCATACCAAAATTACCCAGTTTTAAAATTATTGATTTAGCTTACTCATTAAATTCTAAGGCAAAATTTAAAATTATTGGAATAAGACCAGGGGAAAAACTACATGAGGAACTTATTTCGTTTGATGATAGCAATAATATTATTGAACAAAAAGATTTTTATGTTCTTATAAATCCTTTTTCTACAAATGCATCTCTAAAAAATTATGAAAAATTCTATAAAAGAAAAAAAATTAATAAACCTTTTCAATATAATAGTTATGATAATGAAATTTATCTTAATAAAAAAGAAATTAAAAAAATCTTATCAAAATTAAATTTTGATGAAATATAAAATTTAAAGATGAAAAAAAATATCTATGATAAATATCTTTTTAAAACTTTTGAAGAGCATTCTAGAGTATTAAAAAAAACTCAAATTGCTATTAAAAATGGAATAAAATTATCTAGTGAGATAATTGTTAAATCATTAAAAAAAGGTGGAACAATTTTTTGGTGTGGAAATGGAGGCAGTGCAGCGGATAGTCAGCATATTGCAGCTGAGTTTGTTGGTCGCTTTAAAAAAAATCGAAAGCCACTAAGGTCCATAGCATTAACTACTGATACATCCATTTTAACATGTGTGTCTAATGACTATAGTTTTGAAGAAGTATTTTCTAGACAGATAGATGCACTTGGACGTAAAGGAGATGTTTTGGTTGCCATATCAACTTCTGGGAATAGTAGAAATGTTAAGCGAGCAATTATTCAAGCTCAAAAGATGGGTCTTAAAACAATTGGTCTTTTAGGTAAAAATGGCGGAACTTGTAAAAATTACGTAGATGTGCCATTGATAATTCCCTCAAATAACACTGCACGTATTCAAGAAATACATATATTGATTGAACACTTACTATGTGAAATTATGGAACATAAATTAGGACTAGATTAATAAATGTTTATATCAGCAGAAATAGGAATAAATCATAATGGCGACATGTCAATTTGTAAAAAACTTATTGATGTAGCAGTCAGTGCAGGTTGTGATGCTGTTAAATTCCAAAAAAGAGATATAGATCAAGTTTATACTCAAGAATTTTTAGACTCTCCTAGAGAGAGTCCTTGGGGCACAACTCAAAGAGACCAAAAAAAAGGCTTAGAATTTGGCAAAGAGCAATATGAGGAAATCGATAAATATTGTAAAAAAAAAAATATAGAATGGTTTGCATCAGCTTGGGACTTAAATAGTCAGGAGTTTTTAAGACAATTTAACTGTAATTATAATAAAGTTGCTTCAGCAATGATTATATACGAAGACTTACTTAAAAAAATTGCTGAAGAAAAAAAGCATACATTTATTTCAACTGGTATGTCTAATTTAAATGATATAGAAAAAGCTGTAGAAATATTTAAGTCAGCCAATTGTCCATTTGAGTTAATGCATACAGTGTCTACTTATCCAATGAAAGATGAAGATGCAAATCTTAACATCATAAATACATTAAGAAAAAAATTTAATTGCAATGTAGGTTACAGCGGTCATGAGGCTGGTCTTGCTATTTCCTACGCAGCAGCAGCTCTTGGAATTTCATCTTTAGAACGTCACATTACATTGAGCAGGGCTATGTATGGATCTGACCAAGCCGCTTCAGTTGAGCCTAATGGATTAAGACAACTCGTTGGTGGCGTGAGAAAAATAGAAAAAGCAATGGGAAATGGTGAGAAAAAGATAATCGAAGCAGAAAAAATTATTGCAGAAAAATTAAGAGGTCATCTTTTTTAAAAAAACTTAATTGATAAAATTACAAAAAAAAATTTTTTTAAGAATTAAATTTGAAAATTATTTAAAAAAAATAACACTATTAATTTATTAAAGTTGATGAATAAAAAAACAGGTATTATGCAAGGTAGACTATTGCCGAAGTATAAAAATAGATATCAAGCTCATCCCATTGGATATTGGGAGAATGAATTTCCAATTGCATCAAAATTAGGTCTAGACTCAATCGAGTTTATATTCGACTATAATGATATTGAAAAAAATCCATTACTTAATACCAGTGGTATAAAAAAAATACTTCAAGTTCAAAATATGACAGGAGTTAGCGTTCGTTCAATATGTGCTGATTATTTTATGGAAGCTCCGATACATAGTAATGACAATAAGGTTACTGATAAAAGTTTAAATATTCTTGAAAAATTGATTGTAAAATCATCATTATTGAAAATTTCTGACATAGTCATTCCTTGTTTAGAAAAATCAAGCTTAAAAAATAAAAATTTTTTAGATAACTTCATTGTAAATATAAAATCGGTTGCAAAAATTGCTGAACTTAATAATGTAAACCTTTCCCTAGAAACTGACTTAGAGCCTATACCTTTTGCAAATTTAATTGATACTGTTGGATCAGATAATGTGACAGTTAATTATGATATTGGAAATAGCGCAGCACTTGGATATGATCCAGTTGAAGAAATTAATGCTTACGGAGAAAAAATTACTGATTTGCATATAAAGGATCGATTGCTAGACAAGGGTCCAGTTTTATTAGGTAGCGGAGATGCAAATATTCCTAAAGTTTTTGATCTCCTCTCAAAATATGACTATCAAGGAATCATTATTTTTCAGGCTTTTAGAGATGATGAAGGTATAGAAATATTTAAAAAACAATTAAAATGGTTTCATGAAAATGTAAAATTATGAAAAAACATACTTATGACTAAAAATTTTAGACATATTGCAGTTATTCCGGCTAGAGAAGGTAGCATAGGATTTCCTAAGAAAAATCAAGTTTTTTTTGATAATACAGCTAATTTTTTAGATCAAGTTTCTTGGATTGATGAGATCTTAGTTAATAGCAATGATACTATTGTTTTAGATAAAGCCAGGTCAAGAAATTACACAATTTATGATAGACCAGAAAGTTTATCAGGACCAGAAATTTCAATAAAGTCAGTTTTTACTGACTTAATTAATTCGAAAAATTTAAAAAACAATGAAATTATTTGGTTATTTTACTTACCAATTCTTTTTAAAAATATCCAAGATTTTGAAAAAGCCAAAACTATAATAGAAGAGGCTAAAATTAAAAGTTTATGTACTTTTATTCCAGTAAAATCACATCCATTTAATGCTTGGAAATACGATGAGGAAAATAAAAAAATATATCAGTATATAAAAAATGATTTTTATAGACGTCAAGACTTACCACCTGCTTGGATCCATTATCATTATGTTTGCTGCTTTAAAGTTAGTGAGATAGATAAACTTAACAACGAATTACTAAATATGGAAACATATCCTGTTTTTCTTTCAAAGGAATATGCTAAAAATTTAATTGAGATAGATACGCCAGAAGATCTTGAAAAATGGAAACAAGCAAATAATAAGATATAAAGTTTATGAAAAAAAAAAAATTAAAAATAAAATTATCAAATAAAATTTATTCTAAAGCAAAAAAAATTATTCCTTCAGGCAGCCAAACATTCAGTAAGGGAGTAACACAATTTGTTGAAGGCTTTGCTCCAAAATATTTAAATCGTGGAAAAGGTGCCTATTCTTGGGATGTTGATAACAATAAATATCTTGACTATGTAATGGGCTGCCAACCACTTATCTTAGGCTATGCAGATCCAGATGTAAATAAAGCAGTTATCAATCAGTTAAGATTAGGCTCAACATTTTCCTTAATGAATAAATTGGAAGTTGATGTCACTGAATTATTAATTAAAACAATTCCTTGTGCTGAGTCTGCACGTTTCGGTAAAAATGGCGCAGACGTAACCACTATCGCAGTGAGAATTGCACGAGCTGTTACAGGTCGTAATCATATTGCCTATTGTGGTTATCATGGGTGGCACGATTGGTATATAGCAAACACAGATTTGGATAGTGGTATACCTGATTTTAATAAAAAGCTAGCTCATAGTTTTAATTACAATGATTTAGACAGTTTAGAAAAAATATTTAAAAAGAATCCTGGGAAGATTGCCTGTGTAATAATGGAGCCACTCACCATCCTTGAACCAGCTTGTTATGGATTAAAGAATTGTAAAAATAAAAGCTGTAGGAAATTTTGTAAAAGAAATTTTCTTTCAGAGGTAAAAAAAATGGCACATCATTATGGTGCACTTCTTATTTTTGATGAGATAATTACAGGTTTTAGGTTCTCACTTGGAGGAGCTCAAGAACTTACAGGTGTAACTCCTGATTTGGCAACCTTTGCAAAAGCTATATCAAATGCGATACCTCTGTCTGCAGTTGTGGGTAAGAAAGAATATATGTTGTCACTCGAAAAAACATTTTTTTCATTTACGTACGGAGGAGATTGCATTGGTTTAGCAGCTGCTAAAGCATGTATTCCTAAACTTAAACGTAAAAAAGTCCCAAGACATCTTGATACAGTTGGTAGATTATTACAAGATGGATTTAATGAATTAGCTAAAAATTATAAATTAGAGGAATATGTTGAATGTATTGGTTATCCTTGCAGAACAATTATTTCTTTTAATGGCAGAGGAAAATATAATGACTTGGAGATTAAATCTTATTTCCAACAAGAATTATTTAGAAGAGGTATTCTTTGGGCTGCTTATCATTCATTATCATGGTCGCATAAAGAAAAAGATATAAACAAAACTCTCGAAGTATTTGATGAAATAATGGGATTATTTAAAAAGATAATTTTAAAAAAATTAAAATTACGAAATTTGATTGAAGGTATACCAGTTCGACCTGTTTTTCGTCAAGTTGCAGACTTTAATTATTATACTAGAAAAAATAATAAACTATAAATTTTATTATGAACACATTTTTAACAAAAATAGATATAAATAATTCAATAAAATAATAATTTCAAATTTATATTTTATTTAGAAATTTTATGCGAAGAAAGATTTAAAAATTGTACAATAAATTTAACCTAGAAAACAAAGTAATTATTATTACCGGTGCACTCGGTTTATTAGGTAAAAAACATGTTGAAGCGATCGCTGAAAACGGTGGTATTCCAATAATACTTGATATTGAAGAAAAAAAAATTTTATCCTTAACTAAAAACATCCAGCTAAAATATAATGTTCAAGCAATGGGATTAAAAGTTGACATCACTAAGGAAAAAGAAGTTGTCAATGGTTGTAAAAAGATTATTAAAAAATTTGGAAAAATTTATGGGCTAGTCAATAATGCAGCCAATAATCCAAAAATTGAAAACCAGAAAGATAAAAGTTTTTCTCGTTTAGAAAACTTTCCTTTAAATTTATGGGAAAAAGATATTTCTGTTGGTTTAACAGGAGCCTGGTTATGCTCTAAACACTTTGGATCTGTAATAGCAAAAAATAAAAATGGTGGTTCAATAGTCAACATATCTTCTGACTTAGGCTTAATTGGACCTGATCAAAGTATATACTCAAAAAAGGGAAGTACTAAAAACAAAAACCCAGTAAAGCCAGTTACATACTCAGTTGTAAAATCTGGAATAATTGGACTTACCAGATATCTTGCTACTTATTGGGCAGATAAAAATGTTCGATGTAACGCTATATGTCCTGGTGGAGTTGAGAATAATCAATCTAAAGAATTTTTAAATTTAGTAAAAAAAAAAATCCCGATGGGAAGACTTGCAAAATCGGATGAATATCAAGGTACACTTTTATGGATGTTAAGTGACGCCTCTAGCTATTTAAATGGAGCAATAGTACCTGTAGATGGAGGCCGAACTGCTTGGTAAAATTATAGTTTTTTGAATAATTTTTCTTAATTGTATGAGTAAAAAAAAAAATATAGATATAATTTTCTTAATTCAACGAGAAAAAAAATTAGGCTATAAAGATATAGATCACTTATTACCTTTTTTATATTTTTTAAACAAAAGTAAAAAAATAAAATATAATGCTAAGGGTTTTATTTTTGACAGTAAAGATAATTATATTAAAGATCTTGACCCTAGAGTTGAATTACTCTCTAGTATGAAAAATGTTGAGATAGTATATTTAGATAAAAAAAATTATATTGATACATTAAAAAGTTTTTTATTGTCAATCAGTAATTCAAAATTAGTTAAAATTTTTAATTCAGCTTTAGATAAATTTAAAAATAAATTTTTAAAAACTCATCTATCAAAAATTAATTGGAGAAATGAATTGGGGGAAAAATTTTTAAACTCTAAAACTCCCCTAATTTTTACAGTAATACATAACGATAAAATTTTAAATATCATCTCTAAAATAAAAAAAAACAATAAAAAAGCGAGATGGATTGTTTTACCTCATGGTACCACTATATGTGATAATAAGATGGTTCATGACTCCCACTTAGATAAAAATGAAAAGGATTATATAGATAGTCTATATAGTAAAATTGATTTTATTTTTAACACAAGTAAGCGTGATTTTAGTGATGCAATGGTAAAAGGTCTAAAAAAAACTAACGGAAAAGTAATTGGATCCCCGAGATTTTGCAGAGAGTGGTTAAAATTTAAATCAGATTTGCAATTAGATGGAAAAAAAATTGTTGTTAATAACAAAAAAAGAATAAGAATTCTATTTTTACTCCCTAAAAAGCACATTAATATTTTTACAGAGGAGTTAATCAGAACAATTGATTTTCTCTCAAGTTATACAGAATTTGAAATAAAAATGGTTAATTATTATTATTATCCACGTTTACCTGATTATGTTTATAAAAGAAGTAACATTAATCAATATTTGATCTCAGAACAGTTTTCGACATCTCAATTAATTAATTGGTCTCAAATAGTATTTCATGTAGGAACCGGTGTAGTATTTGAATCTTTTATGAAAGAAAAAATAACTGTTTTTCCTAAATATCTTACCTGCAATACTTTAATTAGTAATAAATATAATGCCGGTTTAAACTTGACTAATAGAGATGATTTGAGAAATTTTTGCAATCTTGCCTCAAAATCAATTGAAAATTTAAAAAAAGATTACAGCAAGAAATTTTCAAGATCAAATAAAAGGTTCTTGAGTGACTTTGTTTATGGAAATACAAAATCTGTGCCAGATAATATCACAAAAGCAGTTTTATCTAGTATTAAAAATTTAGAAAAATAGAGTGAATATTTATTTACACCTTGAAGTTTTAAATAGAGAACTTGATAGTAAACTTCTTTTGGCAGTAATAGCTGCATCGAGAGGTCATGAGGTGATTGTCTCAGATCAAGAGTCTATAATAAAAGGATTAACAAGAAAATTTCTTTCACCAGGTATATTTCATACAAAATCACTTACACCTGGAAAATTAAAAATTCTTAAACACCAACAAATTATTAATACAGGATGTAAAATAACAAGTATAGACGAAGAGGGTGGATTAATAGATTATGGATACGATAAGTTTGCAAAACTTAGATACAGTAACAAAACTTTAAAACAAGCTTCAGCAGTTTTTTCCTGGGGACCCGAAGATTACAAAACATTAAAAAAAATTTATCCATCACAATCAAAAAAAATTTACAAGACGGGTTCACCTCGAGCAGATTTATGGCAACCATTTTTTTTTGATTATTGGGAAAATAAAAATCAAAAGGATTTAAAAAGACCATTTTTATTAGTGTCATCAAATTTTGGAGGGGTTTTAAATATGAAATCTCTGAATAAAAGAATTAACGCTCTTAGAATAGGTGGATATTTTGATAGAGATCCAAAAATGTTTAAAAGAGTGATGGATGATGAAGCTGAAAAGTCAAAAATGATTGGATTATTTGTAGAGGCATTAAAATATATTGCTGATAAAAATAAAAATTATAATGTTATACTGAGACCACACCCAGTAGAAAATATTGATTTATGGAAGACTTTATTAAATGGAATAAAAAATATTAAAGTTGTCAGGGATGATTCAATTTCTTTGTGGGTAAAAAATTCTTTTGCAGTAATGCACAACGGATGTACTACTGCCCTTGAAGCTACAATAAGTAAAAAACCTGTAATTTCTTATACGCCTTTTAAGGCAAAGTTTACTAGAGAACTAGCTAACGATCTTGGATTTAAAGTGACCACAATCAAAAAATTATCCTATAAGATAGACAAAATTTTTCAAAATTCGAAAAAAAAAAAATTAAAGAAAACCATCAAAACACTTCCTCCAACTTTACTTAAAAAAATATATATAGATGAAAAAGAATATGCTGCTTTGAAAATGATAAAAATATGGGAAACTTTAAATAACAATAAGAAACTTTCTAAATCAAATAATTGGTTTGTTTTTATGTGTAGTTTAAAAATTATGAAATTTAATGGAATTTTGGGTAGATTTTTCAAAAAAATTTTTTATAAAAATTTTCACTTAAAACAAAATCATAAGTTTTCATACCTAAACGAGAGAAAGATTATGAAAAAAATTGCTAGGCTACAAAAAATACTAGGCATTAAACAAAAGTTGAGCTACAAAATTCTTTCTGACAAAACTCTTTTAATTAAACAGAAGTGATTATTTGAAAGCAAATATTTATTATATAACTTATTCATCTATTCCATCTGAACTACCAAGTTCTCTTCAAATAATCAAAACTTGTGAAGGTTTATCAAAAAATAAAAATTTAGTAACATTGATAAAACCTGGAACAGGTATCAAAAAGATTTCAATAAGGAAATTTTATGACCTCAAAGAAAATATAAATATTAAAGAATTTAAAAGTATTAAAAATTTTCCAAGTGGTATTAAATTTTATTTATACAGTTTTTATTGTCTTTTTTACATTTTGAGAAAAAAAGATCCAATAGTAATCACCAGAAATTATTTTGTAAGTTATCTTTTACTGATTTTTAATATAAAGGTAATTTTAGAGGTTCATCACGATATCAATATCGAGGGAAGAGTAAATAAATTTATCATAAAGTATTTGAATTTTTTTAAAAAAAAAAAATTAATTAAGATTGTAGCTATTTCAAATTCAGTTAAAAATCTTTTTGTAAAAAAATATTTAGTTAACCCAAAAAAAATAATTGTTTTGCCTAGTGGTAGCTCGATTAAAGTTACTAAGCGACCAAGATTTAGTTTTAATAAAAGACTTAAAATAGGTTATTTTGGTTCAATTTCTTATTCAAAAGGAATCAATACTTTAATTAAACTCTCAAAAATTGATCAGGAAAATGATTATTATATATTTGGAGGCAAAAAAGAAGAATTACAAAAATTTAAAAATAGAGTCTCAAATAAAAATTTGTTTTTTATGAAACATATTTCATATAATTTTTTACCTAAAATAATGATGACGATGGATATACTAACAATACCATACACTAGAAAAGTAAATTCTGCTGGTGGAGTTGACGATATCTCACAATATACTTCTCCACTTAAATTATTTGATTATATGGCGGTAGGAAAAATAATTATATCGTCAAATTTAAAAGTATTAAGAGAAGTAATTGGACAAAGGAATGCATATTTCATAAATAATTTTGAGAATGTTTTTGAATGGAAAAGAAAAATCCAATTTGTCAAAAATAATAGAGTCAAAAATTTAATAATGAGTAAAAATAATTTAATTTTATCAAAAAAATTTAATCATATTAAAAGAGTAGAAAAATACTTATGATTTTAGTTTCAGTCATTATTCCTTATTTTAAAAAAAAAAAACTTTATAAAAAAAACTTTAAATTCACTAAAAAAACAGACATATAAAAATTTAGAAATAATTATTATTTATGATGACGAAAATCTCTCAGATCTGAAATTTATTAAAAAATTTAAAAAATTAGATAAAAGGATAAAAATAATTGTAAACAAAAAATCTCAAGGAGCTGGCAGATCAAGAAATATTGGTATGAATATTGCAAAAGGTAAATTTATTGCTTTCCTAGACGCCGATGACTTATGGAAAAAAAACAAAATTGAATTACAGTTAGAATACATGGTTAGAAATAAATTTGAGATATCTCACACAAACTATGAAATCTTAAAAGTAAATAAAAAAGATAAAAAAGTTATGAGAGCAAGAATGATCGATAATTACAAAAATTTGCTATTTTCTTGCGATATTGGTTTATCAACAGTTATGCTGAAAAAAAAAATTAATCTCAAAAAATTGTCAATTTCCAAATTTAAAAACTAAAGAAGATTTTGTTTTGTGGCTTATGATATTAAAAAAAAATATTAAAATTGGCGGTTTAGATAGAAATTTAACAACCTGGCGAAAATTAAATGACTCTCTTTCTGCATCTATATTTCAGAAGTTGAAGGATGGATTTACTTTATACAATAAATTTATGAAGTTTAACATTTTTAAGTCACTGTTATATTTATTCATCCTGAGCATTAATTCTATAAAAAAAAAATGACCTCAACTTTTATAACAATTTTTTTAATTTTGTTAATTTTTTTTGCAAATGAAAAAATAAAAAACTTGAATTTATTATCAAATTATAGAGGCTATAAGCATCAAAAATTCTCAGGAACTAAAAAAACACCTTTGTCTGGAGGTCTTTTTTTAATCTGCTCATGTTTAATTTTATTTTATATAAATGATTTTAATCATTTATTATCTTTATTTTTATTTTTCATTTTTTGTATTGGATTTATTTCTGATATAAATTTGTTATCCTCACCAAAATTAAGATTTTTAATTCAATTTATAATTATCGTTTTTTTTGTCATTTTATTAGATATCAAAATTCATCAAACAAAGTTTCACTTAATTGATATTTTATTGAAAAATCTTTATTTCAAATATTTCTTTTCTGTTTTTTGTCTACTTGTACTAATTAATGGATCAAATTTTATTGATGGTCTTAATGGTTTAATGTTGGGTTATTTTACTTCAATAATATTTATAATCTTTTTTTTAAACCTCAATTTAAATCTAGAAATTGAGAGAAATTTAATAATTTCTATATTAGCTATTTTAGTTTTTTTATTCATTTTGAATATAAATAATAAATTATTTATGGGAGATAGTGGCTCATATATTTTAAGTTTACTGACAGGTTTTTTTTTAATAAAAATCTATGAGGTAAATACTCAAATTTCACCTTATTTTATAATTCTGCTTTTGTGGTACCCCTGTTTTGAAAATTTGTTTTCTATTATAAGAAAATTTAGCTTAAAAAAATCACCAATTAATGCTGACAACAATCATCTTCATCAATTAATATTTATTTATTTAAAAAAAAAATTATTTTTTAAAAACTTTGATGTTAATAATATTTCCTCATTTATAATTATATTTTATAACTTATTGATTTTCTTAATTAGCCTTATAGATCCAAGTAATTCTCAATTACAAATTTCATTAGTTGTAATAAATGTAATAATTTATCTCTTTACCTATTTCAAATTATTCAGTTTCAGATATAAGATAAAATTTTAAGATATAGAGTTTAATTAAGTAATTTATAGTTCTTAAACTTATAAATAATCATCAAAATAGGTGAATTATTGACTAAATCTTTATTTACATATTAGTAATTATTAGTATAAAGCTCTTGCTGGTAATTATAGCGAAAGTGTTATACCCGATCCCATTCCGAACTCGGAAGTCAAGCCTTTCAGCGCCGATGGTACTTTGTCTTAAGACACGGAAGAGTAGGTC